>LWDU01040367.1_pt1 | contig 45839 bp, 37 predicted proteins | sample 727161 | NCBI WGS metagenome assembly LWDU01 (sample SAMN04566230, study PRJNA314399) | hydrothermal vent metagenome | isolation source: deep sea hydrothermal plume seawater | place: Mexico: Gulf of California, Guaymas Basin | collected 2004-07-11
AGATAAAACCAGACAATCGCCATCTTGCCGACGATGTACTCCCAGGAAGCGATCGGACGTGAAAAATACAGCAGTATCGCTCGAGTACGTAGGTCTCGGGAAATGAGCTTCGGTGCGATTACCGCCACGATGGTGATCATCCCCAGTGCTTGCGGAATCGAAAAATAGTTGTACAGCAGTATGGACCACATCGCGTGACGGAGTTCGGCTTCGCTGGCGCCGTTGTCCACCATCGAGGTCAAGCGGTCTATCTCAGGGAGTACCGTCGCCATACCATTGGCTGTCACGAGCTGAATCCAGGATTGGTTTTCCAACCCAGATTCGAATAAGTAGACAATCAAGGCAAAGAAAATGACGGGTGAGAAGGCGAGGAAAACCACGCGACGTAGCCACATGATCCGCCAAGAGAGTCGAATACCGGCCTGGGTAATGACCATCCATCGAGTGAACGGTGATTCCCGCACTCCTTCCCACATACGGTAGCCGAGATCATTTACTGGCAATGTTGCCCTCCCGAACAGCATCAATGAAGATCTGTTCCACTGAATTTCGAGCTGGCCTTAACGCCTGGATGCCCACGCCAGTTGCGTGCGCCCATTTCCAAACCTGGTCCACATTCGAACTATCGATTCCTTGAAGCGCAATGGATCCGTCGAAGTGTTGCGTGGCCTGTTTGCCGTCAGCGGCAATGGCCGCCAAGAGTGGACTCGCATCGCCGAAAACTCGGATGTGAACCGTTGGCTCGGCCGGCGCCGAAATGACTTCCATCGATTCGTCCAAGCGGACTTTACCCTTCGCCAGAATAACCACGTGATTACAGATGGACTGAACATCGGGAAGAATGTGAGTTGAGATAAGCACCGCTTTCCCGTGCTCGGTGTGAAGTCTGCGGATACGCCGGAGCATGATCTCGCGTTCGTTGGGGTCCAGTCCCGCAGTCGGTTCGTCGAAGATCAACAAGTCAGGGTCGTGGACAATCGCCTGGGCAAACTTAAGCTTCTGTCGCATTCCCGTTGAATAGGTTTCCACTTGACGATATCGTTCTTGCTCCGTGCCGGAAAAGTCGAGGATTTCGTGTGCTCGACGGAGGGCTTCGACAGGTGGAATCCCCGATAGTCGGGCCGTAAACTGCACCATTTCGACACCGGTGAGTCCGGTGATGTAGCAGTCATCCTCCGGCATGTAACCAGAGCGGCTGCGAACCTCTCGGTTGTCCCGGCCAATGTTGTAGCCAAAAACAGTCCCCGTCCCGCGTTGCATCGAGACCATGCCGAGCAACGTCTTGATCAACGTGCTCTTGCCGGCACCGTTGGGACCGAGCAGACCGATGACGCCCGAATAGATGTCGAGTGATATATCATCCAACGCGCGAAAGGTACCGTAGTCCTTCGTGATATTCTGAAGGGAGATCAGAGGCTTCAAGGTGCTGGATCCACAGGGTGTTTTGTAGAGGAGACAAAGGCTCTACTTCCGTCGACTGGGCGACAAGGTAACCCGACAAGGTTTCAGTGCCTCGGTCAGTTCCTTCCCTCCATCGGCCGTGATCTTGGTATTTTGCAAGGAAAGATACTTAAGATTCTTGAGTTTTTTTAGACCCGGCAGCGCGTCGTCCGTCAAATTGGTCTCGCTGAGTGACAGCCTGGTCAACGACTGCAGAGAGCCCAGCGAGGCCAGTGCATCTGCGTCGATACCGGTTGAGTAGAGACTGAGCATGTTGATGGATTTTCCGTCGAAGTCGACGAGGTTGTCTTTGGTGAGTGGAACCTGTCGTAAATTCAGATTGGCGAGTGCTGGGGCTTGGCCCAGCGATGTGAGATTTTCCGTCGTTAGTTTCGTGTCGTAGATCTGGGCATACTGCAGGGTTGCAATGTTCTTGAGAAAAACCAATCCGTCGTCGCGGAGGCGGCACTGATTCACTGTCAGGTTCCGCAATGGCAAGTCCTTCAGCGGGTTCATGTCGGTTTTCGTGAGGTCCAACGACTGCAAATTCAAGTAACTCATCGTAGCGAGGAACTTCAGTGATTCGCCAAGATCCGTGGTGTGCGCGAGACTATTGACGTGCACGGTCCGGACGCGGAGGTCGGCCAGTTTCGAAAACCCGACCTTTGTGAAAAGTCCGTTGTAGAGATTCAACTGTTGGATTGACGTGAATTTCCCCACTTGTTCAAGTGTCGCATCGGTGAGAATTGGTGAGGCCAATGTGAGTTGCTGAATCGCGCCCAGCTCGTCGAGGGCCGAAATGTCCACGCCGCCTCGCCAATCTTTGCCAAGAGTGACAGAGACGCTTTCCCGGTTGGGGCCTATCGCATTGATATTTACCACACCTCCAAGTGCGTTGATGGCCGCTTGCGCCAAACTTCGGCGATGACGAAGATGACGAAGATGAGCCACTTCGCTGCGACGAACTAACTCGCCGTTGGACGTATTCATGAAGCCAATCAATGCGTCGGCCGCCGGCTCAAAGACGCGGCGATCCGCATCCAAACTCCACCCCTCCATCAATTCTACGGCGTGCGAGATAATTTCTGGGTTGCCCTTTAAGGCCGCTTCTTTGAGCGGTTCAACAGCGAGTGGACCGAACGCCCGCAACGCCAGAAATGCTTGGCGGCGTTTTGAAAATTTGCGGGCGTCCAACTGATCGATCAGATTGTTGATTTGGACCAACTCCAGTGAACGTGACTCCACTGGCAACTCGTCCGCCCGGATGAGCTTCGCAAATCCAGGAAGCGTCAAGCACGAAAGACAGACGGTGAATACAAGCTTGCGATGCAGCATCAGTCCTGCTGGGGAGAGAGGAAGAAAAACGCAGAGCCAATTCGCGCACCGACAGTGCACACAGCTCATGATACACGATCAAACTACCGATTCCTCAATTTTCAGAGGGACACCCCATCTTGGCAAGTATCCGTGGGCCATTGCAGCCCATTTTTGCGGGCTCTGCCATCGTCACCACCGCACATTGCCACGGTCGCCCAAAGGACTTCGTCAGGATAATTCGACCTCCTGTTGGTATTCGGGTACTTCGACCCGCTGACCAGGGCGAATCTCCCTGATTGTCCGTGCCAAGGCCTCGGCCGATTTTTCTTCACCGTGTGTCAGAAAGATCGCCTTGGGCTGGCATTCAAACGCAGCCAACCAGCGGAGCAGCGCCCGACGGTCTGCGTGAGCTGAAAACCCATCGATTCGCTCCACTTCCGCTCGCACCGGATACTCCCGACCGTGAATTCGAACGGTGTCATCGCCATCCAGAATCCGTCGCCCAAGGCTGCCGCGACCCTGAAAGCCGACAAACAAGATCGTCGAGGCTTTGCGGTGAATGTTCTGCCGAAGGTGATGCTTGATACGGCCCGCCTCGCACATTCCCGAGGTTGCCATGATGACGCAGGGATCCTTGTGTCGGTTGATTGACCGCGATTGATCGACCGTGTCTGTCATTGTGAGGCCGGGAAATCGCAGTGGTGGCTGATTCGCCATGATGCGTTCCCATGTCTCCTTGTCATAACAGTCGCGGTGTCGGTGGAACACGTCGGTCACATCGATCGCCATGGGACTGTCCAAAAACACTTGCACGTCGGGAATGCGGTCATCGTGGACCAACTGACCCATGTGGTACATCAACTCTTGAGACCGCTCGACGGCAAATGTTGGAATCACCACGTTGCCGCCCCGTGAGAGCGTGCGGCCGAGCACATCGGATAATTGCTCGGCGATCCCCTTTACGTCTACTGGATGATCCCGATCCCCGTATGTCGATTCCATCACGATGTAGTCGGCGTCAGTAAACAACGTGGGATCGCGGATCAGTGGTTTGTCCCATTGCCCGATATCACCTGAAAAAATGATCGTACGTGACGGCGAGTCTGGGGATTGCGTCTCGATCTCCACCATTGCCGATCCAAGGATGTGTCCCGCTTCGCGGAAGCGAGCGCGGATTCCCTCGGCAGGCTCAAACCAAGTTTCATACGGAATCGATTCGAACAGTGAAACGGCAAGTTCGACATCGTCGATGTCAAACAGCGGCTCGATAGGGTGGCGACTCTTGCGATTTTCCTTCTTGTGACGTCTTCTTTTGTATTTGACGTCCTCCGATTGAATCTTGGCCGAATCGGCCAATAACAACTGTGCGAGCTCGTGCGTCGGTGAAGTCAGGTAGATTTTGCCACGAAAACCCTGGCGGACCAGGCGAGGAATCATGCCACTGTGGTCGATGTGGGCGTGAGTGAGAATCAGCGCATCGACGGTTCGAACATCGATGGGACACTCATCCCAATTGCGGCTGACAAAGTCCCGCTCCTGAAACATGCCACAGTCAATCATCACCCTCTGATCACCGACCTCCAGACAATATCTCGATCCGGTAACTTGACGGTTCGCACCCAAAAAACGCAGCTTCATTGAACACTCCAGCTTGCTGCCACGATGAAGAGAAAATGAGTGTGTTGAGTGTACCACGTCCTGAGCCGCACGCGCTAGCGTCGCGTATCGTCAAGTCGGGTATCGTCTATTCACTGTGCGATCGGCGATTTTGAAACGCGTGGCTTAGAACCTTCGGCTCAGACATCACACCGGCTAACCAACGTAAAAACGTCCTCAGCGTTTGTCAAAACGCCGAGGACGTAGTGGACAAAACGACAATGGGCTGGTCGTTGATGCTAGCGACGCGACTGGTGTCGACGTTGCGAATCGCGTGCTTCTCGCATCATGTTCAGTAGTGAATCGACACGGCTGTGAGTGCGGTCGTTTTGATTGATAATCAGCATCCCGTTAATCTCGGCAAGCGTGCCCACGAATCCGGATCGACAATGTTCTGCTCGATTTGGATCAGGTGCATTGACGAGGTGTTCGATGCTACGGCAGGTACGGTTCCGGCCCCCGGCCAGCAAATCTTCAACGCGGTCATCCAGATGCGACGAGAGCTCCTGGACGACGTGCGTTGTGCATAGAGAACGAGCAGAGAGTCACGAGGAAAACTCAGCAAGATAGCGTTGTCGCATGGATTCGGTCACGGCGCTCTCTCCCTTCAACTCGGCTTTGGCTGAGCCAGAAGCGGTGCAATCAACTGCTCCACACATTGAGCGTAACGCGTCCATTGCTCGGCTTGGCGAGTCATTGCGAGTTTACCCTGAGGTGTCAATTCGTACCATTTACGACGGCGCCCCGTGGAATCGTCCCAGCGGCTCCGAATCCACTTGCGGTTTTCCAAGCGGTGCAGCAACGGGTACAAGGTCCCAGCTTTCAACTCGACTTCCCCACCACTGACGATCTTCAGCTCCTTTTGGATCAAGTAGCCGTACATCGACCCTTTGCCACGGGTTTCCCAATGCTCGATCAGTAGCTGCCGCTGCGGACCTGGAAATGAGTCGGCTTATCCCACACCGGTCCGTTGGCGAGCAGCCACTCGCTTGTCCAATCGAGGAGCTTTTCGGTGGTGAGTTCTGGGCGAAAGAACTTGTCGAATGACCGTGACGCGTCGTTGAGCAGCGCGGTCTCTTGCTCCTCGCCCACGAACAGTGCCGGTTTGCCGAGGCGGTTGGCGAGGCCGACGGTCAAATCGGTGACCGACTCGATGATCGGGCCAGTGACATTGATCGGAACGGCCGGCGAATCGGCGAGGTCGAGGCTCAAAAGGGCGTGCGCATTGGCGTCAGCTTGCCAGATCAGGTTGACCCATGCCGTGCTCCGATCTACGCCGTTACCCGCAAGCACCTGGCGGGCGATATCGACGAGAACGCCATATCGCAACTCGACCGCATAGTTCAGTCGGATCAAACTGATCGGGGTTTGATTTTCCACGGCGTGATGTTGGAAAATCCTCTCCCTGCCCAACACGCTCATTGCATACTCGCCAACGGGACATACAGCTGTGCCTTCGGAGCAACCTCCACTCTTCCTATCAACCAACGGGTAGACGTTTCCGGACGAGAACGCCGCGATGCGGCTCTCAGGATAGCGACGGCAAGCGTAGGCTGGCGCCAACGTGTTGCTCGCCCAAGTACGCCCCGGTCGATCGGCTGTGCCGAACTTACAGCCCACCATGAACACGACCAATTCGGCATCGGGCAATGGTGACCAAGCGGCGGGGTCCAATAAGTCGACCGAAATCGTTTCGACGCCGTGCGAACGCAATTCTTCGGCGACGGTCTGATTACTGAAACGGGAAACGGCGATCACGCGCCGCGACCCGCCCGCCTGATCGGATGCGCGACGAGCCATTCGCGCCAGGCTCGGCCCCATCTTTCCGCCAGCGCCCAGAACCACAATATCGCCGGTTCTCTTCCGGAACAGGTCAGTGACTTTGGTGTGTGGCCTACTGAGCAGTTCTTCGAGTTCGATCGTATTTCGCGGCGCGGACATCGTTCGATCCGATTGCGTGCAGGGTCAAGAGAAAGGTCAAGCGAGGATAGACGCCGCTGCCCTAGTCTCATCATCAGCTATGTTTTTGGCTTCATGAAACTAATGCGGACGCACCGGTCGTGATGAGCGGTGGCGATTTGGATCCCGTCGGGATGGAGGTCCATGGCCCGCGCTGTGTTGGGCATTTTCAGCTTGTGAAATTCTTCATCCTTGTCGTCATTCCAAAAGCCAAGGAAGCCGCCACCGCTGCCACCTGTCGCGCCCACCAAAAATCCTTGCGGGTGAAATGCCGAACCCCAAATGATGCCTTTGACACCTTTGATCGTGTGTGATCGCAACAGTTTTTGGCTTGACCAATCAAACCGCATGATCAACGGCTCGTTGACCGCGCCCAACGGATTTGGAGCCTTGTGCAGCCCGCCAAAAACAACTTGCGATTGGTCGCCGTTGAATGCAATGGTTCGTACGCCACCATAGTCAACTCGTTGCCCCGAGTTGTACGTGGTTAGCGGCTTGGCGTCGAATTGACGTTCCAGTTTTCCACTCTGAACGTCCCACTGTCGCACATCGCCGGCCAGATCGCCCGACAACAACCATTTGCTATTTGGATGGAATGCGACGCTGTAAACGTGCTTGGCATGTCCCGTTAGCGTCGCAACCAACTCGCCATTTTCGATATTCCACACCTTCACCAGCGAGTCGTTTCCGGCGGACGCGATCAGTTTTCCGTCGGGACTGACATCCAGGGCGCGTATCCAGCCTCGATGTGCCACGATCTTGCGGATCGGTTTCGGTTGCTCATCGCCGGTGCCCCACCAGATCAGCTGATCATCACAACCACCGCTGACCATCAAGCGGCCGTCGATGGAAAACGCAATCGCTTGAGGCCACGATTTGTGGCCCGCCAAAGTCGTTCGTTTGCCGTCGGCCATAGCGAAGCGGTAGATGGAAAAATCTTCCGTTGCCGTAAAGACAAACTTGCCCGCCGGTTCAAAGCGGCAATTGATCAGCGGACTTTCGCACTTCCACTGGTGCACGATGTGCGTGGCTTGAGGGTTGGCGTCCATGACGATTCACTCGATAAGACTTCTGTCAGGAACTATGCCAGCAATTCCTTGACCGGGTGGAAGGCGGGATCCGCCAACGGCACCGGCCGACCATCAATATCAATTTGTTTTTCGGAGTCGACGCCGACGGCTTGCAGGTACGTGTGGAATAGTTGTGCGTGGTTCACTTCTCCTTCGGTCACCGCAGTACCCTGGTCATTCGTTTTTCCGTAGGTGGCGCCGCGTTGTACTTTGGCCCCACCCATGCAAATCGACCAAGCCGTGCCCCAATGGTCGCGACCGTAGTTCTGATTGATCCGAGGTGTGCGACCAAACTCGCTAAGGACCACGATCAACGTACTATCCAACATGCCCCTCTCGGCCAGGTCGTTGACAAGGCAGGCGAATGGCGTGTCAAATTCCCCCAGCTGCTCGAGGTGGAAGTTAAAGTTCTCGTTATGCGTGTCGTAGTTTGTGTGTGTCACCTGAACGAACGTCACCCCACTGTCCAGCAGTCGTCGCGCGAGCAAGCAGTGTCGGCCAAAATCGTGCGAGCCGTATCGGTCACGATCTTTTTGCGGCTCTTTTTCGATGTCAAAGACATCTCGCCGCTGCATCAACTGTAGCGCCTGCTCATAGTTATGTGTGTAGGCGTCGGTGAACGCTGTCCGTCGCCGCTGAAGAAACGCATCGTTCGCCGCCCGCCGAAACGCCTGCCGGCGACCGTCCGTATCGGCCTTTATCGAGTCGGGCAATTTCGAATTTTGGGGAGGTTTGCCGTTGTCCAAGGAAATGCTGGCATAGCGTGGACCGAGGTAGGCTGAATCGTTCCCGCGTCCGCCGCCTCCGCCAGGCGTGACATTGATATGTCCCGGCAGCGATTCGGTGGCGTCTGACTCCAAAGTCCGCGCCATCACGGCGCCGAGTCGTGGATATTCTGCGGCTGGCGTCTTGGGACGGCCGTAGAACATCTTGTAGCCTCCCTTGCCGTGGTCGTTCTCGTGGATGTTCACACCGCGGACCAAGGCCAGGTGATGCATCTGTTTGGCCGTCTCAGGCAGCAGTTCACAGATGTGGATTCCGGGCACGGATGTGGGAATCGCTCGGAAAGGACCGCCCGTTGGCGTCCCCGGCTTGGGATCCCAACTTTCCAATTGGCTCAGGCCTCCAGCCATATTGACCACGATGACACGCTTCTGGTCACTCGCCAACTTCTTCGCCGCGGCCGGTTGCGCCAACATTCCCAAACCACCGGCAATTGCGCCCATTCCCGTGGCAGTCATTCCCAAGAAGGAACGTCGTGCAATCTGATGTTCGTCGGATCCACAAGCGTAGGTACATTTAAACATCGGATTCTCTCCACTTGGCTGTTGTCGCAAATAAGAGACGCAAATTAGAAACGAAGATCAGTGGTTAAACCGGAATTCGGCGGACGCAAGCAGAGCCCAGGCGAGTTCACGGGAGATATTATTTACTCGGTCGTCGGCCTTGGCTGTCACCAGGTATTCGTTTATGGACTGTTTTTCCAGCTGAGTTGGATACCGATTCAACACGCTGAGGTAAAGTTCAGCCGCATACGCTTCAGGTTGTTCGATCAATTTGTCCAACCGTCCGGTCAGGTTGTTTCCGGACGGATTGAGCCAACCGTTGATTGTACCGCCATTTGCCACAAACAGCGCCTGATCGACGGTGGCAAAGAACTCGTTCTGCGGCTGGCCCGCCGCTGCACCGAATAGAGAAACGAAACTCTTGATCGAACCGGCCAGTTTGCCATCGATGGCTGCTTCCAGCTCAAATGGATCTGGTTGCCAGTCGTCCGCCGGCGCCTTCTGCCCCGCTTTCTTGGCCGCTTCCGTTGCCGCCTTTTTCAACTCGCCGGTCACCGACGTGCGGTATGTTTCGGCGACTCCTGTGGCCACCAGGACACTCCAGGCGACTTCTTTGGGCGAGAGCGGTTCCAGTGCCGCCAAGGCGGCTTGTCGACTCCAACAATCGATCGACTTCTGACGTCTCTCGGCTTGAGCCGATCGAAGTGTCTGCAGTTCGTCGGAAATCGTTTGAAGTTGGTTTGTCAAAGCGTTTCGCTTTGATTCCAAGACCGCCATTTTTTCACTGGCCGGCGCCATTTGTTTTTGCAGATTCTTCAGTCCATTTTCGTGTTCGGCCGCCGTCGCTTTGGCTGCCGCCGCCGCGTCTGCTAACTGTTCGACGTCGGCCGCCAGACGGCGAATCACTTTGGCATAGTGCATCGTGATCGCGGTCGCATCGACTTCCGTTTGGTTCGAGCCAAGCCGAGCGGCGCTTTCCAACCACTGCTTTTGGGCCTCTGCCAACAATTTCATTGCCGCCTGCTGCTTATCGAGGGCGGTGGCCGCGACGTTCGCTTTGGCGGCGGATGCCGCGTGGATTTTCTCCATCTGGCTAACTTGCGGATCCAACTTGGCGACGACAGTCGCTGCTGTCGCAAGCGTCGCGTCATTGCTCTTGAGCTCTGCCTCAAGCGTTGGGATCGTTGTCTCCTTGGCGGCGATGTCCGCCTTTGCCGTTTGAAGTAAGATCGCTCGTTGCGTCTGTTCAATCTGGCGCGCGATAAGGTCTTGACGCTGTGTCAACAAGCGATGCGTTTCCAAAAAAGGCGCAAGTTTCGTTTGCGCCGCGAGTTGTCGAGGCGAGACCTGATCGTGCACGACTCGTCGCTTGTCGACCTCCTGCGAAGCACTATCCGCCGCGGTCTGAGCTGCGGTTGCCGCTTTGGTCTTCTTTTGCAGATCTGGCAGCTGTTTCTCGACGGCCGCACCCAGGGCCGCAATTCGCTTTTCCAGTACCGGCAGGATCGCTGCCAACTCCGAATCGTCAAGAAACTCCTTGGCCGCTTGTGTCGACTTCAACGTGGCCGACAGCTGCGTCGTAATCGAACGACTCTTGTTGACGCTGGATTCTACTTTTACCTTTTCACCATTCGCTTTGGCAGCGGCCGTCGCAACCGTACCGTGTTTGGCAATCGACTCCAGTGCGGCTTTCTTTGCTGCGGTAAATTCTTCCTGGACTTTGTACGCCGCCAACCGTTGTGCGGTCAGTTCGACCTTCAATTTTTCCCATTCGGCTTCATGAACTGTCTTTTGAGTTTCTAGCTGAACCAGCCGAGCTTGAAGTTCGTCAAGAGGAGGATCCCAGTCCACGGGTTCGAATGTTCTCTGGTAGGCATTGGTTAGTGCCAACTCACGGAGGAATGCCCGCGTTTCGAACTTAAGTTCGTCCGCTAACTCGGTCGCCAAGAGGTCTAACAATGGGGCGTGGAACGGCAGGTTGTCATCGTGGTGAAGGTCGACCGGACTGACAAGGCCTTGTCCAAACATGTGAGCCCACAAGCGGTTCGCCATGTTGCGATTAAAGGCGGCACTTTGACCGCTCGATACCGCCTCCGCCATTTGCATACGACGACTGTGTTTCGGAACAGGCATCACGTTGGCAGTCGGTTCTACTTTATAGGCTTCCGTCGTTTTCAATAACGGTTCGACCAATTCGACGCCGCCAGGTATGAATGGTCCGGTGGTTCCTTCTTCCTCAGAAAATACCGATTTGAAGGACGTCAGGACTTCTGACTTTTCCGCGTAGAATGACTGTTTCTTTTTCTTGTCGGTAAAGACAAAACTCCGATTGAAGAAAGAGAAGAGACCGTAGTAGTCCCGTTGGTAGTAGCTATCGATCAGAGGGTGGTCATGGCATTGAGCACATTGCAAATCGACTCCAAAGAAGATCCGCCCGGTGTCCCGCGTCAACAGGTTCGGCTCCCCTTCACGGTCCAAGTAGAATCTGGCCGCCGCGCGCCGCGCCGGGTCCACACCGTCCGCTGCGAGGATCTGACCAGCGAGTTTGTTGAGCGGCCGATTTTCCTTGAAAGCGGTGTGCAGGAACTCTCGCCATGCCGGAGTTTTTATGTGTTTCTCGGCTCGTCGCTCCATTATCATGACGTCAAAAGTCACCGCCATGTGCCGAGGAAACTCGGGGCTGGCGAGCAATGTGTCGATCAACTCAGCCCGTTTGGTCGGTGATGGATTCGCCATGAAATGCTTCACTTGTTCCGCGGTCGCCACTCGACCCGTCAAATCGAGGTAGACCCGACGGACGTACGTCGCGTCGTCGGTAAGCGGAATGGGCGGTCCCACATAGGTTTCCGCCAACAGCTGATCAATCCGATCGTGTAACGACTGCGAATAACCCGTGCCGCTGACCACGAACAGGACAAGGGATATCAAAAAGATTCGGAACGCGGATGACGAACTCTTCATGACGTTCCCATCTGGTGTGAAGGCGAGGCGGGGTGGGCAGCATCCTACTGCCGGAAGGAGGGAAGATGGATCAATCCACCATAGTTAATATGTTAGCGCTTTTTCGTCTATCAGGTCAACCGAAAACGAGAAACTAACTACTATTAGGGGGTCGCAATTGGCTAAAAGGAACCTGCACGGATTTGTTATTCTCCGTCAACGTCACACGATGTGTGCCAGTACATTCGACTAGCGGCCGATTCACCGAGACCCACATCGGTCAGCGGTTCGATCAAATCGAGTACTTGCTGGGTCAGCTGCCGCCGCTCCCCGGTTGTTCCGAGCTGCCGAAATGCGTCGAGTACTCCTGAGGCGGCGAGCCGAATCGGTTTCCAGTCGGCGCAAAGAAACTCACAATGCTCTCCCCTTTGCCGCCGGCCTTCGTAATTGACCACGGCTGAAAAGTACAGCATCGTGGCGGCGTGAAACAAGTCTGGATCGCGACGGGACTGATAACACATCCAGACCAACTGGTCGATCCAGCGGAAGGCCTCCAACAGTTCCACTTCATAGGCGGCCATCCGTACGTCGCGTTGGTCGCGAGAAAGTCCTGGAGCCATCGCCGCTGCGATTCGATCAATAGAGTGCATGGTCAGTGCAATTCCTGTGCTGTGCAGGGGATCGACAAAGCCGACCGAGTGAGGCAGCGCGACCCAATCGACACCTGTCGCCGCCGCGCGGAGCCGTTGCATGCGGCTGGTGGTGTACCAGCAGCCGGGTACATCGGCCAACACAGCGTCGCTGAACAGGCGATTGAGGTCGGGATAGCGGCGGACAACTTTCCAAAAACCATCACCGTCTGCAGATGATTGGACGGCCGAGGTTTCGTCGAAGCATAGGCCGACGCTCGTCACTTCATTGTCGAAATTGATCAGCCACAACCAACCTTCGTCGAGAAGATGGTGTTGCGCCGCCGCATCGCAGTCAAATGGATGTTGGGCCGTAGCGCGCTGCTCGGCCAGGATGTCGTGCCAGCGACCGACCTGACCGAGGTGAGTATAAACGGTTCGGGACTCCGTTCGCAGTTGGCTGGTTCTGTCTTCGATTCCCAGTTGGTTGCAAAGCAATTGTGAGCTGCCCGACGCATCGACGAGCATTTGACATGTGAGCGAACGCGACCCGGATTCGGCGAGCGAGATTGTCCACCCCTGCGGTCTCTTGATCAGCCCGGCGATTTCGGCGCCTTCGATAAGCTGGCCGCCCTGTTGCCGGACGAATTCGGCGAACATCTGATCGGTTTCGGGGCGGTACCAGTGCATGTCGCACTTTAAATCATCAGAACTGGCGGCAACCATCAACTGGTTGGTGTTTCCCTGATCGCTGCAAAATGGCCGGTTTGGCGTGTGGTGGAAATAACTAAACCCCCTTTTGCGACCGCAAGTGACTTGCGGAAACGACTGTTTCCACGTTCCGTATCGCGTCAGCGGGAGAAGCTCAGTCAAATCGTACCGGCGACACAAATCGCGAAAAATCAGATCGGCAGCCGGTGTGGATGATTCACCGATCGCGAACCGTGGATGTGTTGCCCGATCCAGAATGGCGACGGTGTAGCCCATTCGACAGAGGATTGAGCCGAGCAGCGTCCCGCCAAAACCAGAGCCAAGGACGATAACGTCAAACGAGTCGGACATTGGTAGAACTCAAGCGGGCGTGGCTCACGTGTCATCGCTCACGCGATAACATTGTTTCGTTGCCGGTAGATGATATAGGATATCCATTGAACTGGCTTCGTACGCTGGAAGAGACGGTGTTGTGAAGCTCCCATCGCCAAGACTCAACTCGTCACCGCGAGAACAACAATGCAATATCAGACGGTCGAACGGATGGTGGATCTGGTCGATCCGGCCAAGAACGTGCTGCTGAATATGACACAAAGCGAGGCCCAAGCGGCCGTCGCATCAGGGGACCCCGAGCAAGTCCGCAAGATCGACGGACAGTTCGCTCTTGTGGCCAAAGTGGGCAATCGTGTCCGTTTGGCTCGTTCGATCGGTCGGCCGCTCCGCTATTTCCTTGCCAAGCAGACCGATGGTCCCTGCCTGATTGTTGCGGAGCGGATGGACCAGATCCGACAACAATTGCAACTCGACGGTCTCGATGACCAATTTCACCCGTCCTACACGCGGATGGTGCCGGCGCACCACATGGTGGAGATCCACTTGATCGGATGTCCGGATCCAAATCCCGACTATCGCCGTTTTCTAGCGCCGAAGAAAAATGTGCTCCCCAGCGATTTGGATTCGATTGGCACGGCCTACATTGGAATGTTGGCTCAGGAAATCGATCGTTGGTTGGACCAATTAGATGCGCGCGAGCCGATCGGCGTACTCTTTTCCGGTGGAATCGACAGCGGAAGTGTTTTTGTCGTTTTGCACCACCTGTTGTTGAAACGCGGCGAATCACCAGCTCGACTCAAGGCGTTTACCCTGTCGGTTGATGGTGGCGATGATGCATTACAGTCGCAGCAATTTCTGGAAGAGATATCGTGTTCGATGTGTCTAGAAGTCGTCGAGTGTTCAGCAGACCGAATCGATTTTCGCGACGCGATTCGAGCGATCGAAGACTACAAGCCGCTGGATGTCCAGTCGGCGACGATGGCGTTCGCGCTATGTCGAGGAATTCGCGAACGGTACTCCCAATGGAAATACTTGATCGACGGTGATGGTGGCGACGAGAATCTGAAGGACTATCCGATCGAGGAAAACCCCGAGCTGACAATTCGAAGTGTGTTGAACAACTTGATGTTGTATCAGGAAGGATGGGGCGTGGATGCCATTAAGCACTCTCTAGTCTATTCGGGAGGCCAGAGTCGCGGTCACGTTCGGTCGTATGCTCCGGCGGCCCTGCTCGGTTTTTCCGGTTTCAGCCCGTTTGCACTTCCCAACGTAATCGAAGTTGCCGAGGGAATCCCTTTTGTTGAACTGACTGATTGGAGTCATGACAAACTCTATGCGCTGAAGGGAGAGATCGTGCGTCGCGGAGTGGAATCCGTCACGGGTGTGACGATGCCTATTTTCGAAAAACGCCGCTTCCAGCATGGTGCGACAAGCGAAGGTGGTTTCGGGACGTTGTTTCCTGAGACGATCGACGAATACCGTTCGGCCTTCTTCGCAATCCAGGACGGGTAGAACGATCGTGAGTGATCTTCTTCCCACCATCACCACTCGGTGGATCCTCGACCAACGTGGCCCAAAAAACTCGGTGGATCCGGCAATTCCTAACGGGTACTTCGTGGAAGAAGAAGTATCCTCGCAGGGCGACTTGGAAGCAGTCGCCACCATACTGTTGACCAATCGGGAATGTCCGCTCCGCTGCACAATGTGCGATTTGTGGAAGAACACGACGGACAATTCAGTACGGCCCGGAGCCATACCGGGCCAAATCGATCACGCGTTGTCCAGCCTCGCACCAACAGCGGTCGTCAAACTTTATAACAGCGGGAACTTCTTCGACCGTCAGGCGATTCCGCGGGCCGATTGGGAAGAAATTGCCGACCGAGTCCGCAGTTTTCGACAAGTGATTGTCGAGACCCATCCCCGGATGCTGGACGGTGTTGAAGAATTCCAAAGTCTGATTGCCCCAGCCCAATTGCAAGTTGCGATGGGACTGGAGTCGATTCACCCACAGGTGCTTCCCCGATTAAACAAGCAGATGACCCTTGACGATTTTTCCTCGGCGTGTGCGAGACTGCTGGGGGTAGGCATCACCGTTCGCTGTTTTATTCTCCTCCGCCCACCTTGGTTGAATGAAAAGGAAGGCTGCCAATGGGCGTTGAAGTCGCTCGATTTCGCTTTCTCCGCCGGCGTCGAATGTTGTAGTTTGGTTCCCACGCGTGTCGGTAATGGCGCGATGGAAGCACTAGAGGCGGCGGGCCAATTCAGCCCGCCGAGCTTGCGATCGATGGAAACGGTGCTGTCTAGCGGGCTGAGAGATGGCCGCGGCCGAGTTCTGATGGATCTGTGGGATGTCGAGCGGTTTTTTCGCTGTCCGGATTGTGATCAGCGTCGTGTGGAACGAGTTCGCCAAATGAACCGGCACCAGCGGTCGTTACCCCCGACGAAATGTGAAGCATGTTAGACCCTTTCAGCGGAAATCGAAGTAACTGGCGTCGCGATACGTACCTCGTCTTTCGGTGCCTTCCAAGCTGTTGTATGTTCGAGGCTGAACGTTGTCACTGCTCTTCTTCGTGACTTGGTGTCGTTGTGTGAGTCGATGACAAGTGCTCACACAATGATTGGGATGAAGGCACGAACATTCAGTTTCCACGTCTTGATTCGTGGTATGAAGATAGGAGGGACGAGCACGATGTCGACATCTCGGATCGGACCACTTGCTCTGGAAGAGCCGATCGGAGGGCCGCGTAGCACGCTCTATCGAGCGATACACGTGGAACAGAAAAGGGCGGTTGCTGTCAGGCTGTTTCCAGTTCCCTTTGGTGCGAGTGATGCAGCAAAGCGGAAGTTCGTGGCTGAAGCTGACCAATTGAAGTCCCTGCTACACCCAAACATTGTCCGTTGTTATGGCGGGGCGGTTGTCGAAGACCAAGCGTACCTGGCATACGAGTTTATCGAGGGCCAGACACTTGCCGATCTGCTCGACGCACGGGGCCATCTTTCCTGGGAGCAGGTTGTCGATATTGCCGGCCAAATTTGTGGGGCCTTGGAACACGCCCACGGCCAGCAGATCTTTCATCTGGCGCTGGCACTACAGAAGATTCTGTTGACCGAGTCGGGTCAAGTAAAGGTCGCTGATTTTCGAGTGGAACGTCAGGGCGGTTTTAACCCACCAGTCCGTTTGACAACGCTGCGGGTTTCCTATCTATCTCCCGAACAGGCGACCTCTAACGGCGTGACTACCGAACGAACGGATATCTACGTTTTTGGCTGTCTGATGTACCGAATGTTGGTCGGCGTGCCGCCGTTTGTTGCCGACGACGTCAAAGAGTTGGCGCGGATGCACCGCGAGGTCGCGGCGACACGCGTCTCGACCCAAGCGCTCGATTGTCCCGTTTGGTTGGACCGTCTGGTCCAGCAAATGATGGAGAAAGATCCCAACAAGCGCCCGTATACGGCGGCTGCTGTCCAGCTGGCGATCGAAGAGACGCGAGCAAATATTGGGAAAAGGCGCGGCGTTGCCGAGCACGCCGTTGGTGGTGTGAGCGCGCTGAGGATGGGCCAGAACAAGGAAGAGGCGCGAAACCTGTTGCGCGGCCGTCGAAAGAAAAAGAAACGAAGACCGCGACGTGAAAGTAGTACACCCTTTTACGAACAAGTCTGGTTCCTTGCCGGGGCGATTGTGTTGCTCATCGCAATCGTGATCTTTTTCATGATCCCACCGAGTGAGGATAAGATGTTCCGCCGAGCGGAGGAAATGTTGGCGACCGGCAAACGCCCCGACATTCGGCGAGCAATTGACAGCCAGCTGCGTCCGATGCTGCGACGATTTCCAGAGGGAAAACACGCCGAGCGAGCCAGGTCGTACATCGATGACTATGAAATGGACGCCTTACAACGAAGACTCGAACTGAACATCCGCTTGCAGCGTGAGCCGAAAAGCGATGCTGAAAAACAGGTCATAGAAATCTTGCGATTTAAGCTATTTGGTGACCAACAAAGAACGCTTAGAGGATGCCAGCTCGCCCTGACTCAGATCGACGACAGCAAGGAAAATCGTACCGTGCGGCTTCTTGCCCAGCGGATGGAGAACGAGATTGAAAAACAGGGTGAGCCGACGTCGTCCATCGAGTTTCTGGCGACGAAGCTAAACGAGGCAGACCAATCGATGGTAGCCGAAAACAGAGTCGCTGCTCGCAGAATCTGGAACACTATTGTTTCGTTATACCCGGAGAGCGAGTTTGCCGAGCCGGTGGCCAAAGCGAGAGAACGATTAGAGCTACCTAGCGAAGAGGATCAGTGAGAGTTGCCTCGCCGCATTTTCTTCATAGCACGCCGTACTTTTCGAAAGCATCTTGAGCCAACATTCCGCCCCGAATGGCATCTCGCACCTCGTTTTCGGCGTGGACTTTCTGCCAGGCGTTCGCCAACGCCTGTTCTTCGACATCTCGTGGAATGACGACGATGCCGTCGCTGTCTGCGACGACCAATTCTCCGGGGCGGAATGTCGTGCCGGCGATTTCCACTGCCACGTCCATGTCGACGACCCGCTGTCGGTCTTTGCTGTCGTAGGGATTCACATCGGTCGCCAGGCAAGGGAAGTTCATGGCCGCGATCTTCGCGGTATCGCGGACCGCACCATCGACGATGACTCCAACACATCCTCGCGCTTGCACCGACGTGCTTAAGAGCTCGCCCCAAACCGCAGACCTTTGCGATCCGCCTGCCGCAGCGATAAACACGTCGCCCGCTTGGCACGAATCGACAGCCTTTAGTTCCAACGCGTACGGATCGGGGTCGCTGTGAAACATGTCCACCCATAGAGTCGTCTTGCAGCGACCGACGATTGTCACCTGTGGGCCGACGGCCGAGAATGTCCGTCGAGGTGCCTGATGACGGTAGCCAAGCGCATCAAGCGCGTCGCAGATGACAGCCGTATAAAGTGACTCGCAGATTTCAGAAAATGTGGGAACATCGGAGGCGGTCATTGCTGATCTCAGTAGAATACGGTGGTGAATACTAGGGAGGACGTTGAAAATGCGAGTGGGTATTGTAGCGCTATTGCACGAGTCGAACACGTTCATTCCGGAGAAAACCGGCAGAGATCAGTTTCAACAGGATATGTGGTTACTGGGTGACCAGATTCGCGAACGAATGGCGACATCCAACCACGAGTTGGGCGGATTCTTCGCAGGTTTGGACACGGACGGTGTCGAAGCTGTCCCGCTATGTGCTTTTCGAGCCTACCCGTATGGCCCGATCGATCAAGAGACTTTCGCCGAGTTGAAAGGGTTGTTGTTTGAGGCGGTCCGCGCGGCGGATATTGATGGCCTGTTAGCTGCGATCCACGGCGCCACAGTCGCCGAAGGGACACCAGATGCCGACGGCGAGGTCTTGTCCTGTCTTCGCGAAGCGATCGGATACGATCGGCCGTTGATCGCGACATTGGACGCGCATGCCAACGTGTCGGCCAAGATGGTGACACCTTGCGATGCCGTGCTCGCCTATAAGACGAACCCGCACGTCGACCAACGGATCATTGGCGAACAGGCCGCGGAGATGATGGTTCGAACGATTCGCGGAGAACTTCACCCCGTGGTGGAATTGGTCGAGTTACCGTTGGTAATCAATATCGAGCGGCAGCATACGCCAGACGAGCACTGGAAACCGATCCGCGAGTCTATTCGACAGACGACACCGCCCGTCTTGAATAAGAACGTCCTCTTGGGTTTTCCTTATGCGGATGTCCGTGAGATGGGGTGCGTTGTGCTGACTGTTGCTGACAACGATCGCCGTGCGGCGCGGGATGCGGCCGAACAACTCGCCGAGTTGGTTTGGCAACGTCGGGCTGATTTTGTCGGTCAGTTGTGCGAAATTGACGATGCCTTGAAAATAGCGATCGCTGACGAAGGGTGCACCTGTTTGCTCGACATGGGCGATAATGTGGGTGGTGGTTCTCCCGGAGATGGTACGGCATTGGCTAAGGCATTGCTTGAGAGTCAGGTCGACAGTGGTTTTGTGATCATCAACGATCCTCAAACAGTAGCGGTTACGGAAGGAAAAAATGCTGGTGAGATGATCGACCTGCAAGTCGGTGGAAAGAGCCTCGATGTCTATGGACCGCCCATCAGTGGAAGCTTCGAACTGCTGGGGCAGTACGACGGGACATTTACGGATCTCCGCGTCCGGCATGGGGGGTTCACGCACTACGATCAGGGACGAACGGCCGTGCTTCGGCAGCACGGGTTGACGCTCTTGATCACGTCTCGGCGTATTCCGCCGTTCAGTACGGGACAATTGACTGCGTGTGGTTTGGATCCAGCTCAATTTAGGATCATGGCGGCGAAAGGAGTCCATGCGCCACTGGCGGCGTATGAAGAGTACTGCACGACGTTTCTTCGCGTAAATACTCCTGGGGTTACGACAGCCGACCTGAACCAGCTCGAGTTTCACCACCGTCGTCGGCCACTCTATCCTTTCGAATCGGATGCGCAGTTCACCTGTTGAGGAGGTCCACCGTTGCGTTATCGAGTATCTTGGGGAAAATGAAGGCGTGAGGCCGAGAGTACTGGGTACGAGAAGACGTTTCTAGGTTCGCCTGGGGGGCGAACGGAATCTGGCAATTGAATACCATGACTAAGATCCCCGATTTCTTCCGTGTTCGTCAGTCGTTCGAACGACCACAGGTAGTCGATATAGCGGTCGAAGTCGAGACGCAACTGGCGAGCTTGCGATTGGGCCGGACGGTGAAATCTGGTGAGACTGTTGCCATTTCCGCCGGAAGTCGCGGAATCGCCAACATTGCGGTGATCATAAAGGCGATTGCCGATCATGTGCGGTCGATTGGTGGTCAGCCATGGATTATCCCGGCAATGGGTAGTCACGGTGGCGCGACGGCGGAAGGACAGCGAGCAATCCTGGAAGGATACGGAATCACCGAAGAATACTGCGGCTGTCCGATCCAGGCGAGTATGGAAACGGTCGTTGTGACAGCGGCTGCGGAGGGGTTTGACGTCCACTTCGATCGACATGCCTTCGAGGCGAATCATGTGATTGTTTGCGGTCGAGTGAAGCCGCACACCGGTTTTACGGGTGACATCGAAAGTGGGCTGATGAAAATGATGCTCATCGGTCTTGGGAAAAGCGCCGGAGCTGAAATCTACCACAGGGCGATCAAGGACTACAGTTTTGGACAGATCGTCCGCAGTGTGGCTCGCGAGGTCCTGGCAAAATGCAACGTCATTGCCGGAGTGGCGATCGTCGAGAACGCTTTCGATGAAACGGCCGTGATTGAGGCCGTGGCCCCAAACGAGATTGAAGAGCGGGAGAAGGAATTGTTACGAGAGGCCAAACGACTAATGCCGCAACTTCCCTTTCCAGCTGCTGACTTGCTGGTTGTCGATCGTATTGGAAAGAACATCAGTGGTTCCGGTCTGGACACCAACATTGTAGGCCGCAAATACTTGGATCATCGGGCCGCGGAGGATGAGTACCCCAAGATTCGAAACATCGCCATACGTGGTTTGACGCCCGAATCAAAAGGGAACGCGGTCGGGATTGGACTGGTCGAATTCTGTCGCTCGCAACTTGTTCGTGACATGGACCGCCAATCGACGTTCATCAACTGCATTATTGGGGGGCACGTGACTGGTGGGATGATCCCAATTGATTTTGAGACAGATTGTGAAATGGTGACGACCGCCCTCTCGGTCATCGGGTTGACCGATCCCGTCGATGCCAAAGTGCTCTGGATTTCGGACACGTTGCACGTTGCAGAACTGGAGTGTTCGGGCGCGTATTTCGAGGCAGCGTTGCAGCGAGATGACCTGGAAATTCTCGAACAACCGCGGCCGATACCGTTCAACGCCGACGGCAACTGGGCGGACCTCGCCCGTTCAAAATAGCTTTTCTAGCCTCTGGTATTTTCCGAGTTCCGAATTTGCAATGGAATTGTGGTCCCGCCAAATCGCCGATCACTACGCGCTCCAGCTACCTCCCGATTTGGTCGCTTGGCTGGACGATGGCGTCTGCGAAGAATCGGGTGGATCTGAGTTCTGCGCGCCTGTCAAACCCGCGCGACTGCTCGACCCAGAACTCGGTTTGATCTGGGGCGGATTCATGCCGCCCGATATGTTGCCGTTGGTGGGCAACAACTACGGGGATTGGCTTGCCGCTCGAATCGGCTTTGATGGTGAGATAACGGAAGTCGTCCACTGGTGCCATGCTGGCGGTGACTGGTTGCGGTATGGAAGCACACTTGCCGAAGCCTTGCTATTTGATGGACTGCTTCGATGCCGTCACGGTCGAACTGCACAGTTGGACGCGGAATCACCAACAATCGACGAATTTGGGTTCGCCAAATGGGCACGAAACCAACTGTTCGTCGAGCGGAAGTTGGACATACCAGCGTTTTGGGACCATCCCAATGTCGGTTCGTCGGATGGGATACTTGACCGCATCGAGGTCGCTGGAATCTGTTGTGCTGCGGTGGCTCGCGAGCGGGTGTTGGCCGCGTTGGATCATCCGCTGCGAAAGTGCGGAAACCCGGCATTGGCGGCGAAGTTGGGTTGGTCCTGGAATCCTCAAATGTTGCGGGGACTGTTCGACGCAAACCTACTACCCGTGGTCGAACGGGCTGCACTGGCCGCCGCAATGGATGGTGTCGATACGACTTTTGATGAACAAGCGTGGGAAGAAGCCGAAACATCTGCTCTGCGAGTCGCAATCGATTCACCGGAGATCGGGTGGGCCTGGGATATTGCTGGATGGAGTGCCGAACGTCGTGGGGATCGAGAAACTGCGATTGTTAGATACCGTAGAGGTCAGTTCTGTTCGGTGTTCTCAGCCGATTCAGTCAGTTTTTATGCACACTGGTTCCTCGACCCGGCGGGCAAGTTTGCCACTGCCCGATTACTCGAATTGAATGCTACTCTTGAAGGTGATGAAGCGAAGTACCTCTCACTGATGTGTGGCGATGACGACCGAGCGATGCGGGAATCCGTACATCAGTATTGGCTCGACAAAGCTCGCGACGCTGAATTGGACCGAAACCCTCAAGAGGCGTACCGATGTCACTACCAGTCTGGATGGGACATCGGTCTGATTGACCGCCAACGCTACCTCTCGATCCTGGACGAACTTGTCCAAGCAGCCACGAACGGTGGTTCCATGGCGCTGGCGAGAATTGCCGACGTGCATCGGCGAACTCTGGCTTAAGAACTAGCACAAAGTGCAAGTCGGTCGGTTCTGCTCAGTCTGCGTCGCGGCCAAAGAAAAAATACTTCGTGACTTTGCGTGAGAACCAATCACTGTCGCACACGAAGACCGAAGACACGAAAAGAACTTGGTTACAAACGAAATCGAAACGTGCGACTAACCGCACGGCAGATTCGTTCGAACATCGTCCGTTTCCCGACAGCGATGCTGGCAGTCCCCTGTCCAGAGGGCGAGACAAACTCTGAGATTTCCAGAGGAGCACTGGCGAAATAGAGTGTTGCGTGTTGGTTGTTCCTGCTTGTTTCGTCGGTCGTCGCTGCGGCGGTACCGTCCTGGGCAGCATGGGTCAATTGGTCGCCAGCGTTCCGGCGGCCAATGATCTGAATGGTTGTGGTGAACAGAGTGGTCGGATGTTGATCCAAGATTAGTTCGACTTGTTGCCCGACGACGACAAAGGGAACATTGCTCTGGTCGATGGTCAGAATGGCCTGCAGTCGCGACGGGTCACCAATGGTTCCAACCTGCATGCCCTTTTCAAAATAGGCACCCAAGTTGTTCATCGTCAGCGGTTGTCCGGACCATTGGGAAAGAACCTTGCGATTGGTACTCGCCGGACGGTGAGCAACCGGGAAGAGCATTCCGCTGTTGGCGGCGGTGAGCGTCAGTTTTTCCGCGTCAGCCTTGCGATGGGCGATTAGATCTCGGAGGTTGCCGATTTTTGCGCGAACTTCGGCGATCCGCGATGCCGAGAGTGGATCGCCTAGTGCTCGGATGGTGAGCGTTTGCAGTTCTTCATCCAGCCTTTTGTGCTGCGACGCCAAATTGATTAGTTCGAGGTGAATCTCCTGATTTTCCAAGCGGGCGATCGGCTGACCGGCGTTCAGCGTCACCCCCTGTTTCACGTAGACTTCTTGCAGGAACCCGGGCACTTCCACATAGACAGGTTCGTCGTCCCGCAGTTCCAGTTGGACGCCACATCGAACGTGATAAGGGATTGGGACGAACAACAGCAGGCACCCGCCAACCAGAACGAGTGATGTGGCCGTCAGTCGGCTCCAGCGAATTCTGCGCATCTTGACGCCTTCCAGTAAGAACCGTGAGAGTTTACGAGCAGGCACCACTACAAGGCCAAACAGCGAGACGACCGCGATCGCCTGGCCTAGAATTTGAAGGCCATAAGGCTCGAAGATCTGGTTCAAGAACCAGAGGATCGAGAATGTAATGACCCAACGATAGACGACGGCGGCGATGCTGTACGTGGCGAAAAACCACTGGTGTTTGTGGGGTAGGAACGGATCGTCCGCAGCGGGGATTCCCAAACACCGGTGCGACATCCAGTTGCCAAGCACTTTGCTTGCTTTTTGACGCAGGTTAGGGATTTCGATGACGTCCGCCAAGATGTAGTAGCCATCGTACCGCATCAAAGGGTTGGCGTTGAAGAGTAACGTACTGACCGAACAGATGAACATAACATTCAGGGCCAGATAATGTACCGTGCCGGGCACACTGTACCACCAAACCCAGGTCGCCACGGCAGCCAGGAACAACTCGATGTACATCCCGGCAGCAGCGATGGCGGCACGGTGCCACTTGTTGTTCAGCATCCACGAATCCGACACATTGCAGTAAAGGCATGGCGTGAAGACCAGCAACATGATCCCCATTTCGTGACATTCGCCCCCGAGTCGTTTGCAGGCCAAACCGTGCCCGAATTCATGAAGTACTTTCGTTACCGCTAGCGTCGCAGCGAGCCATGCCCAGTTTTGGACTGCGAAGAACTCACCAAACTGCGGTAGGCGTCGAGCGAACGTATCGTATTGTGTCCCCACCAAAAGCAGCGCGGAGAGGCCCAGCACAAGGACGACGATAATTGCGGGCAGCGAGAACAGAAATCCAACCCGGCCGTGCAATGCCGTCAGGAGGCGATCGGGGTCAATTCCGCGTGTTCGAACACCCAGAATGTTTGTCAGCGTTTGCAGTCGTTTCGCTTTTCGTTTTTCTCGACCTCGAGCCTCTAAGGCGTCGCCTTGTCCGCGGCTTGTTGAAGTGACAAGCCCGTTGCGATGCACCGTGCCCAAAAACCGATGAAGTTCGGAGAGCGCGATTTTTTGAGGAGTGAATCGCTGCTCGAATCGGTCTTTTAATTGCTGTAAATTGATATGGCCAGCAAGCGATTGAAGTAGAAAGTACTCTTCTTCTTCAAAACGGTAGTACTCCAACGTCAGTGGATCTTTAAGGACCCAGTAACGGCGACCGAGGTAGTTCTGCCTTTGTGCGACGAGGTCGACGCGCATCCGCAATTCTAAAGGGCGGCGAGAACTAGCGAGATAGATGTCTTGTTGGTTCGACGTCATGTCGATTAGTCCGTGGTTCCTTCAGCCGCTCGTTTTGACGAGCGTTAATGACGTCCAAGAAGATGTACATGTCGGCAGAGTGACCCGCGCCGAGGAGCCAGCGGCCTCGGACGATCCGGTTTTGAATCTCGGCCCTGATTCGATACTTGTTACCGGCTTGAATCTGTGGATTCACGAACACCACTTCGCCTATAAACGACTCGATTTGCTCACGCGCCAGACGGACATCAACTTGAACTCGTCGTCCCTCTAGTTCGTGAGGATCATACTCACTGGCATCAAGCAGTCCATCGACATGAAGTTTGTCGAGTCGCACGACATGCATGACTCCTTGACCGGCATCGACCCATTCCGATTGGTGGCGAAGGATGTCGACGACCCGCCCCGTAAACGGCGCCTCGACAAGACAGCGTTGAACGGCATGAGCGGCGGCGGCGACCGTCGCGTCATGAATACGTGCATTCTTCTCGGCTATTCGCTTGTCACGGCGGCTGCGTTCTATTTGAAGCCGCATCCGGTGTTCGGCAAGTTCTTTGCGATCAATTTCACTGAGGGCGACCGCGCCAGGAGAATTGACGTTGATCTGAATGTCGTGGCGAAGTTCTGATTCTGCCAGAGCGTGGGAAGCAATGGAGTATTCAATTTCGATATTGTCGCTGGCTTTTTCCAGCGCCACTTCCCGTTCAAGTTCCGCGGCCGTCTTGGCTCGGCGAAGCTGTTCGTCATCGATCCGCGCCAGCATTTGACCGACTTTGACATGATCACCGATCTTGACTTCGATCGAGACTATCGGCCCCGTTTGTTCTGCGGGTACCAGCGCCTCATCCAAGTAGAAAACATGGGCTGGATGGACGTGTGCTATACGGCCATTCGACTCGACCGGGCCAGCGACCGTGGCGGCCGCGAGTAGGATGAGAGCACCGGTAATCACATCACGTTCCTTGCGTTGTTGGATTTGCGAGAAGCTGGTCTTCTAAATGAACTGTAGCCCGGGAATCACGCGTGAGCGATTCCAGCGGGTTGACTTCCGTTGTTGAGTTTTTGTGTTTTTGTGTTGATTGATACATTCCCTACAAGCCGGCGCGATGTGAAGTGTGAGATGTCTAAAACCACAGCAGCCACTGGGCGTGAACGGTTTCGATCAGGTCTTGAAAAAGGACAAAGCCGAGGCTGTGGCGGTCACATTCAACTCTTGCTGTGGCCGTCGTGCCGTACTGCAACTGGGCGATCTGTTGGCGATCGAAGTCCACGGTGACTCGCACGATGGTCCCCTCATTCGGGTCTTGCTCCGCGAGGCGATGGACTTCGCGTACCGTGCCGTGGTATTTCGTTTGCGGATCACTCGCCAACACGAATGTGACAGTGACCGGATCGTCATCACTCGCACGGCTGATCCTCTCGCTTAGATGACGGAGTCGGCGCTCCGGGAGGCGAAGTTCAAGTTCCCACGGTCCATCGGGGTCAACGATCGTCATGAGCACCTCGCCCGTGTTTACCGGCCGCGTGCGAAGTGCTCGTCTGACTTGCCAAGAAACTACTTCTCCGTCGATTGGCGAGACGACATTAAGGTCGTCGTGCTGCTCAAGATGGAGTGCCAACTGGTCGTGGAGACTGAGCTGTTGAATGCGGAGGTCTCGAATTTCCCCGCCAATCTTTTCCTGCGCATCCGGGTCAAGTCGTTGGTTGCGCAATATAAGGTCTTCCTTAGCCTTGAGCTGTTGGTCTATTGTCTCGATCTGTCCATTGATGTCGCGAATACGGACCGTCAGGGACGTGTTGGCGATTTGGGCGAGCAGTTGGTCGCGATGGACCTGATCGCCGTTGCGGACCGCGACCTGTTCGACGACTCCACTCACCTTGGTGAAGACGTCCCGACGGTGCACGGGTTGCAGGATGCCCGTTGCCTCGATCTCAAGATCGGTCGTGATGAGACAGAGACTGGCGATCGTTCCAACAACCAGCAGCAGAAGAGTCAACGTTTTGGGCAGTTGCCGACCACGAGCTATCCACGTCGAGTTGCCGATCGCCTTCCAAAGTGGCATCAAGAACAAAGACTGATGTTCCAAGGCATTGGATAAGGCAGATGCCGCATGTGCTGTGAGTGCGCCGCTACGTTGAGACAGTTGAACGGCGTTATTGTCTTCGGAGAATGACTCGACAATTAGGGCACCAATGGCTGCTTGATCGTCGTCATCTGGTCGGTGGAGCGGAACGATTCCAAGGACTTTTGCCTCGCTATGGTCGACGTAACGATGCAGGTACTCTTGGATTTGCGGCGGAATCTCCTCGTCGCTGCCCGTGTACCAAAGTGGCCTACGAATGGCCACGACGCGGCTGGTCAGCTCCGACAGTTGCTTGAGCTCTTCGGATCGTGCGTCGAATGAGTCGACACCGCTGATGGCCGCAATTCGGCAAATGCGACCGCGACGCCACGCCACCGCAACTCGGTCAGCCTTTAGGGCGCGGCAGGCCTCGTTGGCAATCGAGTAGGAGGTGATCCGCGGGTCCAAGCTGCGGTGCGACTGTTCAATGAACTGTTCTAGTTCCCGCCACAGTTCCTCGCGATCCACGTACTTACGGATCTGTTTTGTCTTGAGGAAGTCGTTGGCGTAGTCGCACATCTGTGCCAAGAAGCGCAGATAACCGCGCTGGCTCGTCGGCCCAGACCCGCCGCGCTGGAAGATCTCGACAACCGTGTTGACGTTGTGACCGCTTTCCAGCACGCCAATGATCAGCAGGCTGTCGGTCGGATTTCCTTCTTCTTCATCGCTGCCACTCGAATTCGGGGCAACCAGCGTCGAACGTCCAGCGGCGACAACTCGTTTCAGAAGCCGGTCGTGTCGCTGCAGAGCCAGTTCGTCGTCAAGCAGTCCCGTGGTCGCGACATTAATCTGCTGGGCGAGATCCAGTTGACTGTCGTGAATCGTCCAAACCGCGCCTCCCTGCGCGGCCAGCGCTGTGACGACGTGGCTAAGGAAACGGTCGAAGAACACGTCAGTGGTCACGTCGGATTGGGAGAGCTGTGCGATCTCCTCGACAATGCCACGGATCTCGGTTTTGGTCTCTTGAACCAGAGACGGATCCAGTCCACCGCTGTTTCGTCCCGCGGTGCCAGTCGTTGGAATCTCGCCGGTCGGATTTGAGGGGTTGGGTTGAACCATGCTCGTTTCGTTCTGCAGAATCAAAAGTACTGCGCGCTGTTGTCTTTAGGTCGGTCGATGGTTGCAACTGACGGCAGGAAAAATCGTCAAAATCGGCAGGTCTTAACAAGGCAAGGTGCGACCTAAATAGGAATAAAAGCCACCGGTACGGGGGGTTTTATCCGGGCAACAGGCCACTCAAGTTGCGCTCGCTCACCCGACTCGGTCTTGGTATAAGCCGTCTTTCCAGACTGGCGAGAAACGTGGGTAACGATTGAGGAACAGAATTGGCCGTCAAGGAGGACGACGATGTTACGAGGTACATTGGTTTTTTGCATGTTCCTGTCGGTCAGTGGTGGAATACTCACGGGTGAGGAGCCGCCGATCAGTTTGAGTCGTTTGGCGGAGATTCGGGCCGACCTGGATCGGGTTGAGCAGTGGATCAAATCACAGCAAACGGACACGCAGGAAGCTCGGATGGAACGAGCGGCGAACGATCTGGAACGATCTGGTCGAGCGGACTGGGCGGCAGCGATCCGTGCTCGTCGCGTCCGGAACGAGATTGCGCTTCGTCAGAAGAAGATCGCGGAGTTGGAAGCTGAGATCATCCAATTGGAGCAGCAAAACGCTGACTTAGCACCGTCGCAGTACCTGATCGATGTCACGGTGTTGGAGGCCGACGTGGAAAAGCTCCGCGATGCGGGCTTCGATTTCAACGAATTTGCTCAGCAGAGCGGCACGTCCCGGAAGTCGTTTCAAGTGGTCGACCGATCCGACGTATTTCGGGCGTGGATCGACGAAATCACTCGGACAGGCGCGGCCACGGTTGTGAGCCGGCCGAAAATCATCACCGAATTGAACCGACCAGCTTCGATTTTTGTGGGAGGTCATGTGTCGGTCATTGATGAAACTGCCGAAAAACAGGGCGTTAAATTGCTTCCCTACGGATTGAAGATCTCGGTGGCGGCCGTGCGCTGCGGCAAGGACGTCGGACTCGATGTGAAGGCGGAGCAATCGTCACCTGATCCGGAATTGGCTAAATCGCCAGTCGCAGCGGCCGATCAGAAACCGATTCGCCGCCATTTTAATGTTCGGGCCAAGTCGAACATTCGTCCTGGCGAAGCGATGTTCATCTACACCATCAAAGAGAACTCGGACGACGATCGGAAGGCGATTCTTCTTTTGGTCGATCCGAAAATGGTGAGTCGACCCAAAGTCGACGATCACCGTTGATAAATGTCGGTGCGATTGCATGGCCCTGGGGGGAAGCACGGTCGCGAGTCCCACACGGATTTATGCCTCGAATCGCCGTGTTTTTTGGTGTTTGTGGTGGACTTTTCTGGGACCAGACGCCTATATTTGTGTTTTGTTTCAGACGTTGTGTCTGAAACCAGTTTACGATCGGTGATTTGGAGAATTGTGTGGTAAAGAAAGAAGACGCGTTTGAGGTGGACGGTACCGTGACGCAGGCCCTGGCGAATACAAGGTTTCGAGTGCAATTAGAGACAGGCACGGAAGTGCTCGCCCATGTAGCGGGAAAAATGAGGAAGAACTTCATTCGAATCGTTCCGGGCGACAAAGTACGGGTTGAGTTATCCCCGTACGACCTCAGCAAAGGCCGTATCGTTTACCGCGAGCGTTAAACGCGGCCAGCTAGAATAGCCGCGAGCGGCTCTGACGCAGCGTCCGGCAGGTCCTGTTCCGACACGGTCTACGTGACGGCTCTCGCCACACGCTCCCCCGCCATTGGATAGACTCGGGGGAAGGGTTGAAACTCTCAACCCTTGAATGAGGTATACACAAGGTCGGTTTGGCCACTCCGGTTCAATTCTTTTGTCCCGTTCTTTTGTGCCAATTCTGCAATTTGATAGCAACAAACGCAATGTTTGAATTCTAAGGAGACCACGGTGATCAATTCGTGTTATTTGCGGCGTGTATCGATGGCGGTTGCCGCCCTGCTCTTATTTGCAATGCCATTGCGAGCACAGCAAAAACCAGCGGTCGTCATCGCGTTGTCGAGCGTCGACGAGACGATGGCCGACATTCAATATGCTGCCGAAGCGGCTGGTGTGCCACAAATGGCCGGCATGTTGCAGCTGATGGGCGGCCAGTACATCCAAATGTTGGATACGACCATTCCGGCTGGGATCCTGGTTGAAATCAATGGACCGATGCCGACTGGTTTGGGTTTCATTCCAGTCAAGGACTTCGATGCACTGAAGACGATCATCAGCACGCAACTTGGGCCGATTGCCGATGACGGCAATGGCGTATGGCGTGTGGCTGGTCCACAGCCGGTCTTCATCAAACAGGAAGGCAAGTACGTCTTCGTTTCGGACAACGCCGCCGGACTGGGCAATCTGCCGGCCAATCCAGCCGCATTGCTGGAGGGATTGGACAAGCGCTACAACTTCGGTGCCCGTGTGCACATCCAGCGGATTCCGATGGCGTTGCGTCAGATGCTCATCCAGACAATGAAGGATCAATTCGCCCAAGCCAGCCAGTTCATCGAAAACGAATCGCAAACTCAGTTTCAAGAAAATCTGAGTGACGCCAGCATCAAGAACATGGAAATGCTGGTGACGCAAGGTGATGTGTTTGAGATGGGGTTGACCATCGACCAGGAAAACAAACAGATTAGCCTTGGCTATAGCTTGACCGCGGATCAGGGCAGCGAATTGGCCGAACAGTTGGGCTACATTCAAGACGCTGAGACAGAATTCGGTGCTGTACTTGATTCGGACGCAGCGGTGACCTTTAACACGTCAACCACCATCGGGAAGGCTCAAGTTGAGGTGTACGCCGAATTGCTCAAAGGGTTTCGCACTTCGGTGGTCAAAGAGCTACAGGATGACAGCAACTTCCCCAACGAGCAGGCGCGGGCTGCCGCCGAAAAAGTTGTTAGTGACTTGTTGGACGTTGCTGCCGCGACGGTCGGTAGTGGCAAATTGGATGCCGTCGGTGCTGTCGTGTTGGATGGAACGAGCCTTCAATTTGCAGCGGCCATTCACATCGGGGCAGGCGAAAAGCTAAACGAAACCATCCGTGAGATCGTTGCACTGGGCAAACAGGAACCGAATTTCCCCGAAGTTCAATTGGACGTGGCCAAAGTTGGAAAGACGACGATTCACTTATTGGAAGTGCCAGTCCCCGATGAGGACGCCGCCCGCCAAGTGTTTGGCGACAAATTGGAAATCGCGATTGGCATCAGTCCCGATGCGGCTTACCTCTGCGTTGGTAAGGACGCGGTGGACAGCGTCAAGGTGATCGCGGCTGGAACCAGCTCGAAGCCCGTCAAGGCTGTTTCGATGCGAGCCTCGGTTGGCAAGCTCATCAAGTTCGGCGCTCAATTCGCCGATGGCAATGTCCCGCCGCCGATTTTGGCCGCCGTTGACCAGATGGGTGATCGAGATCACGTCGAGGTCGTGGTGGATGCAATCCCCAATGGAGCGCGATACCAACTGGTCCTAGAGGATGGGGTATTGAAACTGATCGGTGTTGGTGTTCAACAGGCGATGGGCGCCCTCGGCGGTGGATTCTAGCCAACACGATTCTACGAATAGAAATCTAAAACGGCCCGGCCTAAAATAGCCGGGCCGTTTTTGTAGACTATCGTACCGCTATGCAATGCGGTACGGTGAGGCGAACCTGAGCCACTCTACGGGCGTCAGTCCAGAGGGGACCGCCCTTGAGTTGTATTAGTTCTCTTCTGAGTCCTTTGTTTTTGAAACTGGAAGTCTATCGAGATGTCGCCTGTCCAATTTGATCTGCAGCGCCGCGAAATCGCGGGAGTGGGCGTTCGGGACCTTGCCGAGAAGTTTGGAACGCCGTGTTACGTCTACGAGACCGACACGATTCGACAAAGAGTGGCCGATCTCTCCGCGTTTGATGTGATTCGATACGCGCAAAAAGCCTGTTCGAACATTGCGATTCTCCACTTGATGAGGCAGCTAGGAGTCTTGGTCGATTCGGTCAGCGGCGGGGAAATTCACCGCGCTTTTGCCGCCGGGTATGCCGCGCAAGGTGGTCCGCCACAAATCGTCTACACGGCCGACATATTTGACGAAGAAACTCTCGATTTGGTCGTCGAACATGGGATCCATGTGAATTGTGGGTCCCCGGACATGCTGGAACAGATTGGTCGCCGCCTGCCTGGAGCCGGCGTCACCCTCCGCATCAATCCCGGATTTGGCCATGGGCACAGTCAGAAAACCAATACGGGTGGGCCCCAGTCGAAGCATGGAATCTGGCATGACCAGGTTGATGATTGCCTGCAGATTGCCGACCGGCACGGCCTTGCCGTGACCGGATTGCACATGCACATTGGCTCCGGGACCGATTTACAGCACCTCGCCGAAGTGTGTGGCGCAATGGAAGCGACCGCGAAAATCGTTGGGCGGTCCATCACGAGCATTAGTGCCGGCGGTGGCCTGCCAACACTCTACGAGGAGAAAGATGAATACGTCGATTTGGAACAGTATTTTCAACTTTGGGACGCCAGTCGACAGCGACTGCAAGACGAGTTTGGGCATCGCCTGAGCCTGGAAATCGAACCGGGGCGGTACTTGGTCGCGGAGTCGGGGTATCTGATCACCGAAATACGCGCCGTGAAGCAAATGGGAGAGAATCTGTTCTATCTGGTGGATGCCGGTTTCAATAATCTCGCGCGGCCCATTCTCTACGGATCCTATCACCCGATGTCGATCTGTAGTCAGCAGCCGTCGGATAAAATGCAGTCGGTGGTTGTCGGAGGCCCGCTCTGTGAGTCTGGCGACATATTCACTCAGGAAGAAGGTGGTTTCGTTGCCACACGTGAATTGCCCGTTGCCAATGTGGGTGATCTACTGATTATCGAGCGAGCCGGAGCGTACGGCTTTGTCATGTCGTCCAATTACAATTCCAAACCGATTTCAGCCGAAGTTCTGGTCCACGACGGACAACCACATTTGATCCGACGCCGCCAGACAATCGACGACTTGCTGGGATTGGAATCAATTCCCGGCTTAGAGTAGGTCACGACTAAAAAGTAGCGTTGGCACGCATCGGGTTACGAACTGTGGCTCTACCCGAAGATCAAAATTGACCGTGTGCTAGGCCTATTTAGTGGCGCGGAGCGTGGCGAGATGGTGGGCTGTCCCTACCAGACGGTCCCAATTATCAGCAATGTAGTCGGGTGGACCGCCGATTTGAGCCACGACATGGGCAACGTCTTCGGTCGCCACCATTTCGATCGCGTCCCAGGGGCAGACCAGCAGTTCGTACGGGTTCGTCTTTTTTTGTGGGATGTGGACGCATACTTCGCAACCGACGCAGCGATCCAGGTCGATCTCGCACCATGCCTGAACGCTCTTTACGCCGTGACTGCGAGTGATCATCGTGATGCAATCGACAGGACAAACCTCAATGCACGACTCACACCCCGTGCAGTTGTCGGCATTGATCACCGCCAACTCCTTCGGTACTTTCTTACGAGGTGCTTTCTTGCCCATTGGGCAGCTCCGTATGTAAATAGTTGCCTAAAAGTAACTTACGGCGAATAACGGGTCTGAATCTCGCGTTGCGTTGCCCGCGACCGCAAGGCCCCAAAAGAGCGGGGGAGTTAGTATAGGTAGTCACCGGACGTTGTCCAAGCAGTCTTCAATCCTTGGCTCTATTCTACCTTGCACGTCCGTGCTGGATAGTGAATCAAGGGTACCAGCGACAACATGTCACGTCCGTAGGGTGAGCAAGCTCACGTGGTCGCTGCCAGGCACCGGTTCAAGCAGTTGATACTCTCATCGACAAGCGTTTCGACGCCCGGATCATAATCGAAGATCTCCACGGATATCCAACCCTCGTAGTTGACGTCACGGAGGGTCCGAATGATGGGTTCGAATTCGATGTCGCCCATCCCAGGGCCGCGTCGATTGGCATCATTGGCGTGAAAATGAACCATCACGTCCGCGTGCTTTCGAATGATCTGTTCGATCGATGTCGACTCGGTGGACATCGCCTTGACGTCCAAGTGTAGTTTACAGGCGGGCGAGTCGATCATCTCCAGCAACTCCCGCCCCGCATCGGCCGTCAACAAGAAGTCACCCTCCTGCGGTCCAAGGGGCTCTAATGCCAGCACAACCTCGCACTGCTCAAACGTATCGATCGCCACACGAATCGTGGTCATCGCGTACTCCATGGCTTCGTCGTGGCTGACACCCTCAAGAAGGTTTCGCTGAAACGGTGATCCCAACACTAAGACCTTGCCTGTGAGGTCGCGACAGAGCCGAGCCAACTCGGCTAAGTACTCGCCCGTTCGGCGTTGAACGTCCTTATCTGGAGATGTGAGATAGTATCCTTCGGTGAAGGCGAGTAGCCAGTGCAAACCAACGACTTCCAATTCATGTTCCGCTGCCAGATCACGCGTATCGCTTCGCATCGCTGGCGTGATTTGGTAAGCATCTTTGTTCATTGTAAACGGAGCTATCTCGATGCCCGTGTAGCCAGCTTGTCGCGCATAGGCGAACGCCTTATCGAATGGCCAGTCCTTAAACGTTTCGTTGCAAATAGCGAGTTTCATGGCCATGCTCTCAGTTATGTTCCGAACAGTGCTTTGGGTGCGATTGGGTAGTGCCGAGTATCGTATCCAGGAACAGATCGGATCACAAGCGAGTGAGTAGTTCGACGTAAAATATAGCGCAGTGTTTAATCGGTTCCCAATCCGCTTTGTCTTATCGTCTTCCATCGTCGCTATCTCCAACGGAACGATGTACGGAGATCGTGGTCACTTTCGCCGAAAGTGACCTGCTGCCACATTGCGGATCGCTGAGATCTGGTACATAGTGCCACCATCATGAGCGCAGCGGACACAAACTCGTCACCAGCAACCCGTTCGATGAGAGGTCGAGTATGTCTGATCGTCGCACTGTTATCGCTGGTTGTCTGGCTTAGCGTCCGATACGGTGATCAGATTACTGTGGCGAGCTTGGCCGAGCATGAAACGGCGTTGCATGCCTATCAAGCCGAACATCCGCTGCTGGTATTTGGTGCCGCATTTCTGATTTACGTCTCTATCGCAGGTTTGTCGTTGCCAGGAGCCACCGTCTTGACGCTTGTCTACGGTTGGTATTTTGGCGTACTGCCGGCCGCTTTGTTGGTCAGTTTTGCCTCGACGATGGGAGCGACGGTGGCGTTCTTGCTGAGCCGGCATTTGCTGCGAGATTGGGTGAATCGTCGATTCGGCGATCGGTTGGAGGGCATCAACAAAAATCTGGATGAACAAGGGGCGTTCTATCTGTTCAGTTTGAGGTTGATTCCCCTAGTTCCGTTTTTCATCCTTAACGCCGTGATGGGCTTGACTCGTTTACGGGTCCGTACGTTTTGGTGGGTCAGCCAGTTGGGGATGTTCCCCGCGACGGTCGCTTACGCGTACGCTGGCTCGACCTTTCCTGATCTCAAGACATTGGCAGGAGAGGATCTGTCCGCGATTGTCTCGGTCCAGTTGCTGTTGGCATTTGCACTGCTGGGCACGCTACCTCTAGTACTCAAGCGCGTCGTCAACGTCATGCGGCCGACGGACTCCTAAACGGCCAGCATCACATTTAGGACAAGAGTTGCACGGCCAACTCAAGGTCCGTTGGTTTGTCGACATCCAAACCGAGTTCAGGATGTGGTGAGACACGTATCTTGACGTCGATATCGAGTTCCTGGCTCAACGCTTGTTCGATCTCCGGAATATCTTTACCAGAACAGGCGAGGATTTCCAGCAATTGCTCGGGGTCCTTGCGATACTTTCGCAGCTTCGCGAGTTTCGGCAAGGCGGTAATCACGTGGCGAAATTTCTTCACGTAGTAAATCGTCGTGCCGGTGTAGTTTTTACCCGCTACCGGAATGTACGTTCGTTCCACCGGAAGGTTTGCGTCTTCAAACGATGTCTTCTCGACGTAGTGCAAAACCAGATCGCCGTCGGTGGATTCGATCGAACGCAGCGTGTCTGCGATGATCTCAGGTGTGAGAAAGACAGCATCGCAGAAAGAGATGACATAGCCATCATGGTCCGACGCACTGCGATACAGCCGGTGTTTAACGTATGTGATGGCCTGCACAATGTTCTGGACGAGAGTCATCCCGGTGAAAATTCGCTTGCGAACTTTCTTCATCGATTCGAGGTTATCCAAGTTGGCTGATCCCACAACAACGATGTTCTCGACCTGCTCGCATGCATGAAAGGCGTCAATGACTCGCGACACCATGGGAATACCGTGGATCGGCAACAGCGCCTTCTCTACGAATTTCGTCGTTTCGTAAAGTGGTCCCTTCTCGCCTCCTGCGAGGATAATGACATTAAATTGTCTCATGTGGTTATTCTCTCGTGTGACACGGTCACTTTTTCGAGTCCATCTGTATCGAGTTGTAAGCCGAGGCCGCTGACTTGTTCTACACGCAGTTTACCTCCCCGCTTCATAGCAGGCTCGCCGCGGACAAACCGCGTACGATGCAAAACGCGGTGTGAATGTCCTTGGACCAATTTGTGATCAGCAAAAGCCGTGGCAAAATGGGATCCTACTGTAGCGAGAATAGCAGTCTCACCCACCATGGCACAACAAGAAAATCCAAGACCCGCGGTGCGAGCTATCTGGATCATCTCACCACTCAGATGGGTTCCCCCACACTTGGAGAGCCGCACATTGAGTATGTCAAACGCCTTATAATCGATGATGTTTCTCGCTGTTTGGGGGCAGATTAGACTCTCGTCCGCGATCAAGGGGATGGCCGATCGATCTCGCAGCCACTGGTAAGTTTTCCAGTGTTCGTCGTCGAGCACAAGGCGACGGTTCAAAAAGCCATGAATTGTTTCCGGTGGATCGGCCGTACGTAGTGGTTCTTCGAGCGCCCAGACGCCCAGTTTTGCCAGCTGTTCGATGTTTCGAACGGCCTCCTCTCGCCCCCATTTTGCGTTGGCATCGGCAAACAGGGTAATATCAGCACCCAAAATGCGGCGGATCCACTTTATGCGTCGAAAGTCACTTTCACCGCCTACCTTGACCTTAAAGTGTTGGATTCCGGCCGCCCGATAGCTCAAAAGTGTGGCCAGCATCGCCGCCTTGTTACCCAGGCCAATCGAAGCGGAGTAGACCAATTCGCACGGTAATTCGCCTCCCAGCATTTTCGCAACCGAAGTGCCCTGGCGGTTGGCCTCCAGGCAGAGCAGAGCGGTGTCGATCGCACACAGTGCGCAACTGGGCACTGTATCGGACGGTTGATTGGCGATTTCTCCCAAACAGTGTTGGACTGCCGCCTGGTCTTCTCCGCCGGCGAGTGCTTGTCGAGCCAGCGTGGGAGCGATATGGAGAATGGACTCGCACGTTTCACCCGTGACGTACGTTCTCGGAACGGCTTCACCGTAGCCCTGCACGCCGTCTGAATCGGTTGCGATGACGATGATCGCCTCCAACTCAGAATGCCGCTTCTTGGCGTGCCCGTACGAAAAACGGAATGGGATGCGGACCTTGTGAAAATCAAATGTGATCAAGTTCCTGTGCCGTCAACTGAGTAGTTTTGATAACAGAAAGAGCGAGATAAAAAGAAGATAGATACCGAGCAGACGTTTGATAAGTACCTCGGAGATTCGATGAGCCAAGTTGCTGGTTAATGCGGCAACGGGAATCGAGGATGCGAGAACCGCCGCGGCCGGCGCCCATTCTAGTGTTCCGCCGTGAAGGTGAAGAAAGACTCCTGGTATCGCAACAAGCCCCATGATGAAAACTGAAGTGCCAATCGCCATGCGAGCCGGCATGCGAAATAGTAGGATCAACCCGGCACCGATGAAGACCGCACCACCTCCACCCATCACACCCATCATCGTGCCAAGCAGAATGCCAAGCGGAACAAGAGCATACGTCGGTGTGCGGTGTGTCTTGGGCTTGCCATCGGTAGCGGTAGCGGGTTGCACGTCCGTTGCCGCCTTCGATCCAGTCGTCGAAATGACAAATTTCAGACCGATTGCGAACAGGCAAACAACGATGACGGCCGTCAACCCATTTGATTCGACGCGACCGCCAAAGGCGTGCCCCAAGGGGACTGCCGCCATCGCGGGAATTGATAACCACAACGCGACCCTCAAGTTAATATTACCCTTCCTCCAATAGGCGGGTAAGGACGTCGCGGCGTTGGCCAGCGTTACGGCGAATGTAAGACCGATCACGTCACGGATATTGAGGCCGACAAGCAGTAGAGCTGATATCAGCACCGACATTCCCGATGCACCTGTCAGCCCAGTCAACGCGCCCGTGACCGCGCCAATCAAGACAAGCAGGATGTAAAACGTGGGAGTATCGAGCATCGGAGTATTGTCGACAATTGAACGTATTTCACGTAGGTCACTTTCGCCGAAAGTGACCAGCATGTCCGATCAACCTATCGACCGGCAATAACCTTCGGCACCTCGCTCGCTCCCGCTTGGTGCTTGTATTGCGAGCTCCCGGTTTGCTAGAGTAAAAGGAGTGGCCCCACTTATCCTTGTCTCAATGGGCGAACGACATGTTGAAGAAATTCATTTTCGCAGCTTTGACGATCTTTGCCGCAATTGCCTTGCTGCCGTCACTTGGTCAGGCACAACAACAGCAACAACAAAAAGCGTCTTTTTTTCAACGCGTGATTGTGACACGACAACCCCGATTTCTCATCAATGGCATTAGCATCGCGCAAAACCTGCGTTACGAAGTGGTGTCACGCCTAGAGGTCGCTCCATCGCAGGGCCAGGGTGCTTTAGCCGTGAGACAATCGGTGGTCAGTGCAAAACTGATCGCTGCCGATCCCCTTTCCCAAGCGACCTACACGCAGGCCCTGAGGAACTTGGCTGGTACCACTTTTCACTACGAGCTGAACGACGAGAACAAGGTCATCTCGTTTCGTGGAGGCAAGAGGTCCCGCGAAGTCAAATCGGTGAAGGCACCGGAGGGCAATGGATTTTTGATGACGTCACTGATCGATGACGATGGCTGGAAGGAGCTGGCAACGTTGACGTTCTTTCAGCCACCATCTCAAAAGCAACGTTGGGTCGATCAGATGTTTCACGATTGGAGTCCGATGGGCAGTTGGGCGGGTGAGACAAGTTACACCATCGGGCGCAAGCGAGGTAAACGTCAACTCTATTCCTACCGGCACACGATGAAGTTCCAGGCTCCGGAGAAATCCGCAAAGGGTGAAGTGAGCCCGTTGCCATTTGCGCTCGATACGGCCGACTTCAAATCGATGAAGAGTGGCGGGGCGATCACGTACGACGTGGGCAGGGCGCGAGTCGAATCGGTCGAAGAGTTGTTTCACGTTCAGGGTGTGGTTGCCGCCACCGTGCTCGGCCAGCCGGCCCGTATTCAACTCGAAGAAAAACAGGCCTTCGCGATTCAGATCCAGGACCAGAACGCCTGGAGTCAGTAACTGATTGGTGACGGTGACGTCCGCTCAACGGAATGTGCGCGAGACCACGTACCACTCATAGCCGTCGCGCGTTTGCCGAAGTGCGAACATGGTGCTCTGCCATTCCTCTGCTGGACGGTCCGTGTCGGCTTCGAGTCTCTTCAACGTCTGGGTCAACTCGTCCGGAAGAAAATGAACGAGGATGCGATCCGCAATGGGTATTCCCGCTGCGGTGAGAAGCTGGCGGTCAAAACGGGCGAGGTTTCCGTTCGTCCAGCTCATGTAGATTCGCTCTTCATCGCGACTGGCCCCTTTACGATGCACCGGCGTCGTCGCGGTGAGCTGGCTAGCATAATCGACCCAGGCGATGCCCCCACCAAACGCGCCCAGTTCGATGTGAAAGGCGTCGAGCTGTCGAGTGTAGTTAGCCAGATCGGTTGTGTCGAACTGTACCTCCCAGCGTTGCCAATGGGGAACGACGTCAGGGCCACCTGGGGGCCGTCCGTCTTTGACGCCCGTGCCGATTGTGGTACCGTCGTCGATTGTCTTGGATCCGCCGCGCGTCGCCGCAATCGTCGATGCGAGTTTCTGGACCTCAGAGAGCATTTCGAAATTTGTAAGATGAGCCTCAGGTGAGACGCCGAGCAACTCACCAAATGACGGTTGAGCCATCGACTGATCATCGGTCGAGATCAAGTTGATGGGATGGCTCGATCCATTTGATTTTGGATTCGGCTCCGACGATTGAGATGTCCCCGAAAACCAGATCACCAGCAAACCAACATTGACGGTCCCCAACAAAATGAGGCAGGCACTAATCCAGCTGCCGACGTGGTCCGCTCGTGTGGGAAGAAGTTGTTGGCTATCGTCGCAGGGAGGCGGAGCTTTTGTCGTGGTCATTAGTTCCTGGACTCCTCTGGTTTGTCTTACCCGTGTCTATTCTTGAGCGTATAGTTGGTCCGTCTTGGCGGCCATGATCAAATCGTTCATGTGCAGGTTGAGGATTTTGTGAGTCCACCACCGTACCGTCACCCGACCCCATTCGGTGAGTAGTGCAGGATGGTGGCCTCCCTCCTCGGCTAGGTTGCCGACTTGGTTGGTAAATGCGAGCGCTTGGACAAAAGTGTCGAAACGATAGACCCGTTGAATTTGGGGAACACCATCGGTTTCGATCTTCTCCCAATTTGGACAATCCGCCTGGAACTTGTCAAGTTCATCACTGCTGGCTGGCGGTGCGCCAACTCGGCACGCCTCACATTTCATCGACACAAAATCGGACATTTATTCACTCGCTTTCGGGGAGCTGGGTGGGTGAGCCGAACGCGCCGGCGCCGGGACTTGTCATTTATCGCGTTTTCGTCTGACTTGAAAACCCGAGGCTAGTGTCTGCGACCAAAAAACTGGACATTAGCACAATCCGGACGGAAAATTTGAGCTGAGCGAGACGTCGTATATCATGGGTGCCAGCGGAATGTTGCCTCAATCGGCTCGAACCACCTGGAGTGAATCATGCAGTTTTCCAACCGTCGTCAATTCATTCAGCAATCCGCTGCGGCGGGGGCTTTTTGTGCGCTATCGGCACGTCCTTTGACTTTGTTCGCCAGTGACTCAGACAAGAAGATGCGATTGGGGCTGGTCACGTACCTGTGGGGAAAAGACATGGACTTGCGCACGCTAATCGAAGCGTGCGAGAAGTCGGGCGTGTTGGGGTTAGAGCTTCGCACTCAGCACAAGCATGGTGTGGAACCGTCATTGAGCAAGAGCGAAAGAAAGGACGTCAAGAAGCGTTTTGCGGACAGCCCCGTTGAATTGGTCGGATATGGTTCGAATGCCCAATTCCATGAAGATGATCCGGCTGCGGTTCGGCAGAATATTGAATTGGCTAAACAGTTTGTGAACTTGATGCATGATTGCGGCGGGACTGGTGTGAAAGTCAAGCCAAATGATCTCGTTAAAGGCGTGCCGCACGAGAAGACAATTGCGCAGATCGGCAGATCACTGAACCATTTAGCCGCCTATGCGGCGGATTACGGTCAGGAGATCCGCGTCGAGGCGCACGGTCGAGGTACTAGCGAATTGCCGATCATGAAAGCCATCTTCGACGTCGCGGATCATCCCAATGTGGGCGTCTGTTGGAACTCCAATGATGTCGACGTCAAAGGTGAGGGACTCGAACACAACTTCAATCTGGTGAAAGAACGGTTCGGTGATACAGTTCATATTCGTGAACTCAACGTCGGAAGTTATCCCTATGCGAAATTGATGAAAATGTTTGTGGAGATGAAATACAAGGGTTGGATTCTGCTCGAGTGTCGCACGAACCCGAAAGACAAGATCAAAGCCCTCATCGAGCAACGAGAAGTCTTCACGAAGATGATTGGATGATGACACTTTCGCACGGCTATTCGCCCACTGAGTGATGAGAAGGAAAATGAAGCGGAAGATAAAGTACCCAAAACGGCCAGGTCTCTTGCCCGTGTCGTTGCCGATCGCCGCTGTTCTCGTGTTCTGTCACGTGCATCCCAGTTGGGGAGAGGATGCGATCACTTGGCAGCTTGTTACGAAACAAGCGGGATGGTCGGCGCGCGACTCGCAGGGAGAACTGGTCTTTGATAATAAGTTGTGGATTTTCGGGGGATGGGCCAGTTCTTTCGAAGCGCCGCCTCGCGACGTGTGGAGTTCAAAAGACGGGGTTCAATGGTCATTGGTGACGAAGAAAGCGGCCTGGATACACAGTGACTTATCTATGTCGTTGACGTTCGACAACAAGATGTGGTTCATGGGCGGCTGGTACAACGGCCGTCTTCCAGGACACTCGGCGAGCAATCAAGTTTGGTCATCGACCGACGGCGAGCGTTGGGTGCAGGATACCGACGCGGCCGGCTGGTCGCCTCGCATTGCCGCGGCCGTGGTGACGTTCAAAAAGAAGATGTGGCTGTTGGGCGGTACCGAGAACTACTATTTTGGTGACGAAAAGAGCCTTAAGAACGACGTCTGGTTCACCGCCGACGGAAAAACCTGGGAACTGGCGACAGATGCCGCACCCTGGTCTCCGCGTGCGTATCACCAGGCCGCCGTGCTGAACGACCGGATCTACATCTTCGGTGGCGGCAACTACGTCCCCGAATACAAGGCGACGAATGATGTTTGGAGCTCAGCCGACGGCAAGAACTGGCGGCGAGAGACAGCGGCAGCCGCCTGGCATCCGCGGTTGTGGTTTTCCAGTGTTGTGTATCGCGAGCGAATTTGGGTATTGGGTGGTTGGTCAAACAACCCATCGAAAAACTGGGGAGACGTTTGGCACTCGAAGAATGGAAAGGACTGGCAGAAGCTCCAGGCGTCCGTCACGTGGAAGGAACGTCACGAACACTCGGCCTTCGTCTTTCAGGACAAGATCTTTGTAGCTGGCGGGCACGCCAGACCACTCAACAGCGAAGTCTGGTCATTACAATTGCCTGTCGACTGGTAGTCACTACCACCACATGCCTCTCCTCACCGACGCGACAAAGTCCTTGCGAGGGATGTCGACCTTGAACGAGAATTCTCGCCGCGTCGCTTGCAGGCTCACGCGGGACAATTCGCCCGCCGCAAACAAGCCGACTTTCCCTTCGTCGGGTTTGGGACCAAAGAATTTGAGCAGCTGATTGGCGTGGAAGCGAAAATCAAACAGTTGGACCTGGCCCTCCTCAGGCTCCGTCACCACAATTTCATCTCCCAGGCCCCGGTTTCCCCATTCCGCGAAACTTGGTTCAATCGGAAGTGCAAATGTTGGTGTTGATAGTCGAGAAACAGCGCGAGCTGAAATGGGCAAGAAAAAGAAACCAAAATTTTACGTTGTGTGGGAGGGGAAAGCTCCCGGCGTTTACACCACATGGTCCGAGTGTGAAGCGGCGACCCGTGGTTTTGCCGGTGCCCGTTTCAAGTCTTTTTCTACCCTGGCCGGGGCGGAGCAGGCCTATTCCGATGGGCCGTCAGCTCATTGGGGCAAGAAAGAACCTCGGCGCACGTTTACGCAGGAAGAACTGGCGGAAATAGGAATCCCAATCGAGGAGAGCTTGTGCGTCGATGCTGCCTGGAATGCTCAGACGAAAGTGCTCGAGTACCGAGGTGTTTGGTATCGCGATCGTTCGGTCTTATTTGAAGCGGGGCCTTACCCGAATGGGACGAACAATATCGGCGAGTTTTTGGCAATCGTTCACGGTCTGGCTTTGATGGCAAAGGAGGGCAATCAGGCCCCCGTCTATACCGACAGTCTCACGGCCATTTCCTGGGTCACGAAAATCGCCGTGCGGTCCAAGTCGATGGACAAGGGTGAAACGAGCGCCGGTCTCAATCGGTATGTCAAACGTGCGCTTAGCTGGCTCCGCGAGAACTCCTACCCAAACCAGATCCTCAAATGGCGAACCGACGTCTGGGGTGAGATTCCGGCCGATTATGGGCGGAAGTGATTAACCGACCACAATTTAGAACAACGAGGAAACAATAAGATGACGTCTCTACCTTGCGTCGCAGCGGACGTGCCGCTGGCCGATAACATCAACGAGCCGTTACGCGGCAAGGTCGAGATCCTCGCCTGGAACGAGGCATTCGAAAGCCCTCCACAACATGTTGACGGTGTTTACACATACGGGCATCCGAGGTTGACGGGAGAGATGATGGATCAGCTCCCCGGCCTGCGCGTGATCAGTAACTACGGAGTTGGTGTTGACCACATTGATGTCGAAGCGGCGAAGTCGCGAGGCATTCCCGTCGGTAACACGCCGGGTATTCTCAATGGGGCCACAGCCGACATGGCCATGGCGCTTTTGTTGGCGGCGTCCCGGCGTTTAGTCGAAGGCGACAAGTACGCGCGTGGTAGTGAGTTTACAGCCTACGACCCCGGCTACATGTTGGGGAGAGAAACACATCATGCCACAATCGGCATTGTGGGGATGGGCCGAATTGGTGAACAAATCGCGCGTCGCGCCGCCGGATTTGAGATGACGATTTTCTATCACAACCGTCGACCAAGACTCGATGAGGCGGATTTCGGCGCGACGTATCTCTCTTTGGACGCGCTGCTAGAGCGGGCCGACTATGTGGTTCTGTCACCTCCGTTAACGTCGGAAACGACGGGCATGATCGCCGCCGCTCAATTGAACAAAATGAAGTCGACTGCGATCCTGGTGAATATTGGACGAGGCCCACTGGTCGACACGGAAGCGCTGACCGAGGCGTTGCAGAGCAACACGATCTACGGTGCCGCACTCGACGTAACCGACCCCGAACCTCTACCTCGCGACCACCCGTTGCTGAAGCAATCCAACCTCACCATCGCTCCACACCTTGGTAGTGCCACCGAGGAAACCCGCCAGCAGATGGCCGAGCTATCGGTTCGCAATCTGTTGGCCGGACTGGCTGGTGAAGCGATGGAGACCGTTGTGTGTGGCACTGGCTCTACCAGTGTTTGCCGAGCCATTGCAACACATTGACATTATCGTTTGCGAAAGGCGTACAACGCTTCTTCCGTACGGACAAAAAATGTCTGTTGTTTTGCCACCGGCGTGGCCACGATTCGTTCCTCGAAGTCGTGTGACGACAGGACAGTCCACGACCGACTGGCTCGTAGGACAGTAATCACGCCTCGTTCGCTTGTCAGGTAAACTTTGCCGTCGCCAGCGACCAGCGACGCGTAGTAGTTTCCACTCCCCTCGGCGCGACCCTGTTGGAGAATCTCGCCCGTATCGATGGACCATGTACAGGACGCCGTCGTAGACGGTTGAGCTCGGGACGGTCGGCAGGCCGCGCCGCACGATCCAACGCACATGAGTGTTGGTAACATCCCCACGACCTCCCGGTCGTACGGACATAGCAACGTTCTGCGCTTTTGCGAAAACGCCGGCATGTCTTTCCCACTCTTTCTGGTTGAGCGATTGGTCTTGATCCAAGTCCATGCGGAAGAATCGGGGAATGACAGGACTGCCCGCTGGCAGCTCGTTCTTCGAGATTTTATTGTCCTTGTTTTTATCCATGTCGGCGATCGCTTCGTCGAACGGCTCCATCTTAATTCGTTGGCTCACGTCTCCACCCGGCGTCCATGTTGCGAGATAGATCGCGTCCTTCGTGACAACAGGCGTTGAATCGACGATTCTCGACAGGCCGTTTACCCACCACACTTTCTTTCCACTCGTGGCATCGTAGGCGGCCAGCTGTAGCGATCCGGCGACGATGATCTCTGTGTTGTTGCCGCCGCCGCGGCTCCAAATGACGGGTGTCGAATAGCTACGTGCCTGCTCGTCGCGCGGCTCACGCCAAACCGTCTTACCCGTCTTCTGGTCGATGGCGATCAAATAGCTGTTCACATCATGGTCTTCGTTCAACACGATCAGATCGTTAACGAGGACCGGTGAACTGGATGCTCCGA
>LWDU01043116.1_pt1 | contig 45766 bp, 40 predicted proteins | sample 727161 | NCBI WGS metagenome assembly LWDU01 (sample SAMN04566230, study PRJNA314399) | hydrothermal vent metagenome | isolation source: deep sea hydrothermal plume seawater | place: Mexico: Gulf of California, Guaymas Basin | collected 2004-07-11
AAGTGGTCAGGCGTAAAACGATTTTATAAAGAAGCCACTATCAGTGCCGGAAGCGGTGGGGAATATTTGGTTGTCCTTGATGGTCGTTCGGTTAAAACGCCTGCTGGTGCTGATTTAGCAGCGCCTAATCGGTTTCTTGCCGAAGCGATGGCTGATGAGTGGGGAGAACAGGGTAAAATTATTGATCCAAGTTCGATGCCTCTTTGTAAATTATCAGCAACCGCTATCGATCGGATAAAAAAGAAACGTATTGATGTTATAGGAATTACGCTAAAAATAGCAGAGACAGATCTTTTATGTTACAGGGCCACCGAGCCAACCGATTTAGTGGAGCTCCAAAATATCTCTTGGCAGCCTGAATTAAATTGGGCTAGAGAAGAGTTTGCAGCTGATCTTAAGGTTACCCATGGAATAATACCTATTATTCAACCAGAAAATAGTCTTCAGGCTTTACAAAAGGTCCTACTTAAATTTGATGATTATACGTTAATGGGAGTAACAAATGCGGCGGCGGCGGCGGGTTCATTAGTGCTTTCTCTTGCAATGTTTAAAGGACGTATGGATCCTGATACGATGTTTGAAAAATCTATTCTAGAAGAAATTTATCAAATGGATAAATGGGGTTTAGATGATGAGGCGGTCGAACGACATAAAATTATTCGTCGAGATATACAAAGTTCAGCCACCTTTCTTAACTTGCTGGAAAATAAAGGTTAATCGGTTTATAATGAGCGAAGATAATTATGAGGTGGGGCTTATGTATGTTTGATATAATTCGGCAATTAGAAGAAAGAAGGGCGCGAGCGCGAGCTGGCGGGGGTAAAAAGCGGGTTGATGCACAGCACAAACGCGGAAAATTGTCTGCGAGAGAACGTATTGATCTATTACTTGATCCTGATACTTTTGAGGAGTGGGATATGTTCGTTGAACACCGCTCAACAGATTTTGGAATGGAGAAAGAGACAGTACCCGGTGATGGGGTGGTCACTGGTTATGGCACAATAAATGGCCGTACGGTTTTTGTTTATAGCCAAGATTTTACTGTTTTCGGTGGATCTTTATCTGAAACGCATGCTGAAAAAATTTGTAAAATAATGGACCAGGCAGTTAAAATTGGGGCTCCAGTAATTGGGTTGAATGATTCGGGTGGAGCTCGGATCCAGGAAGGTGTTTCAGCTCTAGCGGGCTATGCAGAGGTTTTTGCGCGTAATGTTATGTCATCTGGTGTTATTCCACAAATTTCGACGATTATGGGACCGTGTGCCGGAGGGGCTGTTTATTCTCCAGCAGTGACAGATTTCACATTTATGGTCAAAGATACGTCTTATATGTTTGTGACCGGACCAGACGTATTAAAAACAGTTACACATGAAGAAGTTACACAAGAAGAGTTGGGTGGTGCACTGACACATACAAATAAATCGGGTGTCGCTGACCTTGCTTTTGATAATGACGTAGATGCTATTGAACAATTACGACGGTTTATAGATTTTTTACCTTCTAATAACCGAGAATACCCACCAAACCGTCCAACCAACGATCCCGCTGACCGACAGGAACCTTCACTCGATACACTAGTGCCCGTTAATCCAAATGAATCCTATGATGTGAAGGAACTCATTACGAAACTTGTTGATGAGGGGGATTTTTTTGAATTAAAACCAACATTTGCTGCCAATATTGTTACTGGTTTTGGTCGTATAGAGGGATCAACTGTTGGGATTATTGCAAATCAACCTAAGATTTTAGCTGGCTGCTTAGATATCGATGCTTCAGTAAAGTCAGCACGATTTATAAGGTTTTGCGATTGTTTTAATATCCCGATTATTATGTTGGTTGATGTCCCAGGTTTTTTACCAGGTACAGCTCAGGAGTATGGCGGGTTAATTCGCCATGGTGCTAAGTTGTTATATGCATTTGCTGAGGCAACAGTACCAAAAGTAACGCTTATTACCCGGAAAGCATATGGAGGCGCATATATCGTTATGGGCTCCAAACATTTACGCGGGGATGTCAATTTTGCGTGGCCAAGTGCCGAGATAGCTGTGATGGGTGCTAAAGGAGCTGTTGAGATAATTTTCCGCGCGGATCTTGACGATGAAGAAAAAATAGCTAATCGGGAGAAAGATTATCAAGAACAATTTGCTAATCCATTTCGGATGGGTGCCAGAGGATATATTGATGATGTGATTATGCCCCATAATACGCGATGGCGTATTGCTCGTTCTTTGCGGATGTTGCGGACCAAAAAGCTTGAAAATCCGTGGAAAAAACACGGGAATATTCCACTTTAATGAAAGTATTTACAATCGTTTTTTTAGCTATTTGGCTGAATATACAAACTATCGAGGCTGCCGATGGTTCTGTAGGCTATTATTATCCGGCACCAAATAATATTGAAAGCTATAAAACTCGCACGCGAGTACATATTAACACAAATCGATTTGCCCGCAATAATATCATTAAAATGATTACTAATGAATTTCTTAGTAAACCGCATCCGCCAAGATTTGTGATATTTACGAAGGGTACCTTATCTGAGAAATTAATTATTGTAAGCATGGTCAAAGGTTATTTGGATACCACTTATCGAGCGAGAGCTTTATTAGAAGCCATGACAAAGGTGGTCCGGAGGTCACCGCTGTTTAAAGATATAAAGTCGGAAACGGTGTTGAATTTTTTTGATCTTATAAGGATTTTAGGGTTTAAGAAAATAACAGTTAGCGACGGGGATAAATTCTCTTATCAAGTATCATTGCGATAATATGTTAAGTTCTGGGGGATGCTATGAATTTTATGCAAAAGTCGTATCGATCTGAAACCGATATTACAAGTTATCATGTGCATCTATATTATGATGGTTCAAATAAACAACATGCAGCTAATTTACGTCGGCAACTTGATAGACGTTTTGGCAAGGAAATAATAATTGGCCGGTGGCGCGATAAGGCCCCCCAAGGGCCACACCCGGTATCTCATTTTCAGGTCGATTTTCCAAAAAATCTATTCAATATTTTGGTACCATTTTTGGCCTTGAATAGAGGAGATCTTCATATATTACTACATCCGAATACCGGCAATGGATATGAAGATCATACTCGAAATGTTATGTGGATTGGACCAAGTATTCCTTTGAGTAAAGTTTGGTTAAAACGTAATCAACCTAACTAAGATGAAAATTATAATAAAATTATAAATTAGTTCAAATTTAGGGAATTAGATAAATGAAATTATTAGCTCGGCCCGCGTCACCTTTTGTGCGAAAGGTCCGTGTTATGGTTCATGAAATTGGTTTGGGTGAACAAATCGAAGAGATTATGTTGGCCTCCCCCGAAGAAATGGTGTCAGAAATGCCAAAGTATAATCCTCTGGGTAAAATTCCTGCACTTATCCTCGACGACGCAACCGTCATTTATGAGTCAAAAGTTATTTGTGAGTATTTAGACTCTTTGCATGATGGTGAAAAATTTCCCCCAGCTGAATTTGATGTTCGTTGGAAAACACTCCTATTACAAGGCCTTGCTGATGGTATTGGAGAGGCCGTAATAATTGCAGTGATGAATAAGTTCAATCGGCCTGAAAAGTTTGTTTATGAGCCCGCTATTTCTTTTCAGCTTGAGAAAGTCGAACGTGGCCTTTTAGAGGTTAATGGACAAGTGAGTGACTTTGATAAACTTGGTAGGATTGGCCCGTTATCGGTGGCATGTACTATTGGTTATATTGACTTCAGGTTTCCTAACCTAAGCTGGAGAGATCAAAATCAAGAGCTTGCAAAATGGCATTCTGCTTTTTGTCAGCTTCCCTCAATGAAGGCAACCGAGTTCATCCCTAAAAAATAATATGTAATTTTATCTTTTTTTAGTTTTTTTGGAAAAATGAATATTTTTCTGGATAGATTGGGGGATGATAGTAGGTGCTCTTTTTACCGTTGTTGAATGAGTCGCTGTGGCTTTAGCTTTATCAAGTGATTTCCATTGATTAAAAAGAACTATTTGTTTTTTTCTGAATGGAATTATTAAAATCATCCCCCCGATGAACCCCCCGATATGAGCCCACCATGCAGTACCATTTTCATTATTAAGGCTAAGAAATTGTAGTCCTATCCAAAATCCTAAAACGACAATTGCTGGCAGCCGGAGTGGTATAATGTTCATAAATAGAACGAGTACCCGCGCTTTTGGGTGTATTACTAGATAAGCCCCAAGAACTCCCGAAATAGCGCCACTTGCCCCTATTAACGGGGAGATGGAACTGGGTTCGATCGTTGCATGAGTGAGCGTGGCCAAGATCCCACAGATAAAGTAGAAAGATATGAATCGTAAATGACCCATAGAATCTTCTATATTATCACCGAATACCCAAAGGAATAACATATTAAAAATTAAATGCATCCAACCTCCATGGAGGAAAAGGCTCGATAATATTGTTAATGTTTCGGGTATTATTATAAGATTTGGGCTAAGTTCTTTGATACCAAACAAAACAGACGGGATAGTTCCAAGTCCATAGATAATTTTACTTTGCTCTGCCCCGAGAGAAATTTGCCAGAGGAAAGTAACTACACAGCTTATGATTATAGTTAAAGTCATATACTGAAATTTGATATTAACAATATCATTATCATCTTTAAGTGGTAGAAGCGCCATTTTAAACTTCAATTCGTTGTTTTTAAGATCTCTGTACTCATATTTGTATTAAATTTTATGTTTTGCAAAGTATCTTTACTGAATATAAGACAACGAATTAGCAATCCCTTTTTCTTGTCCGAGGAATGGGCGTTACGTCAAGAATAATGTTAATTAAGCTTTCGATAATTTGATTATTTTTCGTGCGGAGTTCTTTACTTATTCTAGAGTAGCTGTACTATTTTAATAAGTATTTATAGGGAGGTTTTTTAAAACTTAGAGTTAATATGCGTATTGTTGTTCATGGTCAAAAAGCCTTTGGTAAGGCGCTATTAGAACGTCTTCTTGAACGTGACGAGGATGTTGTTGCCGTTTGTAGTGCACCAACAAAATCGGATGAACCAGAAGATCCCTTAGTAGCTTTCGCACAGGAGAAAAAATTATCATTGCACCAACCAGAATCATGGAAGACACCAGAATCTCTTGAATTGATGCAATCTTTTGACGCTGATTTGTGTATGATGGCTTACGTGTTGTTATTTGTTCCGGAAGCAGTGCTTAATACTCCTAAAATTGGAACTTTTCAGTATCATCCATCATTATTGCCCCACCACCGTGGGCCATCCTCTATCAGTTGGCCAATCGCAATGGGTAAGACTATGACGGGTTTAAGTATTTTTTGGCCAGATGACGGCCTTGATGAAGGCCCAGTTTTGCTCACCAAATCGTGTGATATTGGACCGACAGATACATTGTCTAATATTTATTTTGATAAACTATTTCCTATGGGTATTGATGCTATGGTTGAGAGCTTGGATCTCGTTAAGGCTGGTATTATTCTTAAGTATACTCAGGATCTAAGTGCGGGTTCTTATGAAAGTTGGTTTACTAAAGAGTTAGCACAAATTGATTGGGATAATCCGGTAGATGAAGTGTATAATAAAATCCGTGCGGCGGATCCGGCGCCAGGAGCATGGTCAACTATCAAAGGTCAGAATGTCGATTGTCATAAAGCGACTAAGAGTTTAGAAACCGGGGCACCTGGCTCGATTTTATCGATATCAGATGTTGGAATTTTAATTTCCGCCCAAAACGGATCCATACTCGTCAGCAAAGTACGCCTAACGGGCGGAAAAAAAATATCCGGCAGTGAATTGGCAGGTGACCTAGAACTCAAGGTTGGTGACATGTTTGATTGCCAACGAGAAGAAGTGAAATGAGTACCAATGTTGGGAAGTGCGGGATACTGCTCTAAATACAGCAATGATCTATATTATTGCGGGGAGCTTCGATCTTTTCGTTCTTTATTGCCGACACGCGCATGCCGGCGGCTCTGGATTTAAGTATGGCGGAACATGAGGAAGGGCAAGAAAATTAAAGAGCCGCCTAAAGGTCGTTATACCGAAATTTAACAGGGTTCTACCCTCGCTGCACAAAATTTAAACTCTGGGATTTTTCCGACTGGATCAAGCTGTGGGTTGGTTAATATATTAGCAGCAGCTTCAGAAAAGCAGAATGGGATGAATACCATGCCTTCTGGAATATCTTGATCTTGCCTTACTTTTAACGAGATTTCCCCTCGCCGCGTTGAGACTTGTATATCGCTGCCTGGTTTAATGCCCATTTTTTGCAGATCTTTTTGATTGAGGCACGCGATGGCTTCAGGTTCTAGAGCATCTAACGTGTTTGAACGACGGGTCATGGATCCCGTATGCCAGTGCTCAAGAATACGACCAGTGGTAAGTATCATGGGATAGGTGTCATCTGGCAGCTCATTGGGTGGAATGATTTTGGCAGGAACAATCCTTCCAAGGCCGTTTTTAGTTGGGAAACCAGATCCAAATATGATTTCATTGCCAGGTTGATTTGGTCCATCACATGGAGTGGTAACTGAGCCTTCCCGTTGCAGTCTATCCCAGGTAATATTGTTCAGGGATGGCATTGCTTTAGTCATCTCTGAAAATATATCACTAAGAGTTTTATAGTTCCAATTTAGGCCTATGCGATTGGCTATTTCTTGGATAAGTTCCCAGTCTTGGCGAGCTTGCCCGGGGGGGCTGATAACGGCTCGAGCCATCTGTATTTCGCGATTTGTGTTTGTAAATGTACCAGATTTTTCAGCGTGAGCTGTGGCTGGTAAAATAACATCTGCGTGCCAAGCAGTTTCGGTTAAAAAGATGTCCTGGACAACAAGGTGTTTTAGTTTAGCAAGAGCGGCGCGGGCATGATTTTGATCCGGATCTGACATCGCTGGATTTTCACCTTGTATATACATACCTTTAATTTGATTATCGTGAATAGCATTTATTATTTCAACAACTGTTAAACCCTTTTTCGGATTTAATTTACTACCCCACATTTTTTCGTATTGGGAGCGAATTTCATCATCTTCTACAGACATATAATCCGGAAACAGCATCGGGATCAGACCCGCATCAGAAGCACCTTGAACATTGTTTTGGCCGCGCAAAGGGTGAAGTCCGGTACCGGGACGGCCAATTTGGCCGGTTGTTAAAGCTAAGGCTATTAAACAGCGTGCATTATCTGTACCGTGCACGTGTTGAGATATACCCATGCCCCAAAAAATAATCGATGCTTTAGAATTGGCATAGATACGAGCAACTTGTTTGATCTTTTCGGCTGGAATTCCGCAGATTTGTGACATTTTTTCTGGCGAAAATTCGGTTATTTTGTTTTTTAGGTCCTCAAAGCCTTCAGTATGTCCCTGAACATATTGTTCATCGTATAAATTTTCTGAGATAATTGTATATAACATTGCATTTAGGAGGGAGACGTCGCTTCCTGGCTTAAACTGCAGTATATGACTGGCATGACGAGCTATACCTTGTGTCTGTCCCCGAGGGTCCATGACAATCAGTTTAGTTCCGCGTTTTGCGGCATTCTTAATGTATGTTGCGGCAACTGGGTGATTTTCAGCTGGTCGAGCGCCGATGACGATGATGCAGTCGGCATCTTCAGCCGCTTTAAATGGTGCTGTGACGGCCCCTGAGTTCAGGCCTTCCATCAACGCAGCAACAGATGATGCATGGCATAGGCGCGTACAGTGATCGACATTATTCGTAACGAAGCCTTGACGAATTAGTTTCTGAAAAAGGTAAGCTTCTTCATTAGAGCATTTCGCAGAGCCAAAGCCTGCTATTGATGTACCAGGATCTTTATCCGAAATATCTTTGAGTCCGTGTGCAGCACGGTCTAGTGCTTCTTCCCAGGTTGCTTCACGGAAATAGGTCCCAATTTCATTTTGGGAAATTTTGATATTTGGATTTTTTGGCGCGTCATCACGTCGAATGAGCGGTACTTTTAGGCGATCTGGGTGATGAGCATAGTCAAAACCGAAACGGCCCTTAACACACAGCCGACTGTTGTTTGCCGGTCCATTCCGCCCATCTACATATAAAATTTTATCATCTTTGATATGGACGTTGGTCTGACAGCCAACACCACAATAAGGGCAAAGGGTTTTAACAGAACGGTCTTCATATTCGGTTCTGATACCTTGTTCGTTCAGAAGGTTACCCTCCATTAACGCTCCTGTAGGGCAAGCCTGCACACATTCACCACAGGCGACACAAGTCGAACTACCCATTGCCGTATCAAAATCAAAAACAATTTTTGCTTGGTGACCTCGATTAGCCATACCAATAACGTCGTTGGATTGAACCTCGCGGCAAGCACGGACACATAAGTTACACTGAATACAGGCATCCAAATGAACGGCGATTGCGGTATGCGACTTGTCGGCTTCTGGTTGGGCCTTCGTGGGATAGCGTTCGGATGGGTTAAGATCGATTTTATCTACCCAATCCCAGAACTTTGACTTTGGGTCGTGTGAATTTTCGCGAAGTGGTTGATCGACGTGTAAAAGTTCAAAAACCATTTTGCGTGATTTTTTTGCTCGCTCGCTGGCAGTGTTGACAATCATACCTTCAGTGGGTTGACGTATGCAGGAGGCAGCTAGTGTTCGCTCTCCATCAATCTCCACCATGCAGGCTCGGCAGTTTCCGTCGGCACGGTAACTCTTTTCGGGTAAATAACAGAGATGAGGTATCTCAATACCTAGGCGATTGGCAACCTGCCAAATGGTCTCCTCCGGCCTTGCGGTTACGTTTTGTCCATTAATTTCGAAATTGACTTGATCGCTCATTTAATATGCTCCGGAAAATATTTGAGTACCGAGAGAAGAGGATTTGGCGCTGCTTGTCCAAGTCCGCAGATTGAAGCATCCGCCATTACGATAGCTAAGTCTTCAAGGGCCACTGTATCCCATTTGTCTTTTTCCATAAGCCGGCCGCAGCTTTCGTCTTCAAAGAATTTCATCAGATTAAGTGCGACGGCCTTTGGATCATCCTGATCGGAGAAAATAACCACGGCATGTGAGCCTACAAGGCAGCCATATTGCTCAAGTTGACCAAAATCGAGAGGAAGGTTAGCCATATTTGCGGGTAAAATACCTCCCGAAGCCCCGCCCGGAAGATAACCCTTAAAAGTGTGTCCATCTAGCATGCCGCCGGAGTGTTCTATTAGTTCGAGGGCAGTACTGCCTGCAGCCACGAGTTTCACACCGGGTTCTTTAACGCGCCCTGAAACCGAATAACTCCTAAAGCCTTTTCCGTCTTCTTTGCCTTGCGATAGAAACCAATCGGCTCCATGAGTGAGTATTTTTGGAACCCAAAAGAGTGTTTCAACATTATTCACTAGCGTAGGGCGACCAAAGATGCCAACTTGGGCGACATAAGGGGGACGATGCCGAGGTAGACCCCTCTTGCCTTCTATCGATTCGATCATTGCTGATTCTTCGCCGCATATATATGCGCCAGCGCCGCGCCTGAGATGGATCTTAGTGTGAGAAGATAGTCCGGCTTTTTCAAGGGCGGCTATTTCTTTCAGCAGAATTTCACGAGCTGCTGGATATTCGTCGCGCAAATAAATGAATACGGTTTGTGCTTCAATCGCCCACGCACCGATCAGCATACCTTCAAGAAAGCTATGAGGACTAGTTTCTAAATAATGTCGGTCTTTAAATGTCCCGGGCTCGCCTTCATCTGCGTTGACAGCCATGAGCCGCGGTTGTGCCTCAGCTCGGACATAGCTCCATTTTTGTCCCGTCGGGAATCCTGCTCCGCCTAACCCTTTAAGGTTACTGTTCGATAGTTCTTTAATAACTGCATCAATGGCTCGTTCGCCCTTGATGCAGGTCTTAAGTATTGCGTAGCCGCCATCATTTTGGTAGGCAGCTAGGTCTTGATATTTGGGGATTTTAGGATTGAAGTCCCCACGCTCTAGTACTGCTTGAATAGCTTCAGGTGTTGCGTGATCAACATGACGGTGGCCGATTTCACATACAGGCGCGGTGTCGCATCTTCCCATGCAAGGCGCTCGGATAATTCGAACATTCTCGTGGGCTTGGCTTTCGAGTGATTCAAAAAGTTGATCAGCTTTAGCAAGTGCGCAACTGATCGAATCGCATACACGGATGGTTATGGGTGGGGGGGGAGCTTCACCATCAGCGGTAACGTCAAAATGCGCATAAAATGTCGCGACCTCATACACCTCGGCCATTGGAATACCTAACGCATTAGCCAGCGCCTGCATATTTCCTTCCGAAAGGTGACCTTCCTGATCTTGGATTGCATGAAGATACTCTATAAGCATGTGCCGTTCAAAGGGCCTTTCCCCGATGATGTTTTGGACCGCGTCGCTATCGGTTGCTGACATTTTACGGCCTTTAGCGAAAAACAGTGCTTTTTTTTCGCCTGAACCAGGATGGATGTTGCGAGGCTTTTTTTGTTTATTCATTAATTTTCCAAAGCGGTTTCTTACATCTTAATTTTCTTACTTTTTTGGGAAGTATTTTTCCGTACGATTACATATACTGGCGCCAAGAAAAGGGCAAACGCTATAACCAGCAATGTTCCAGAGATGGGACGATCAATGAAGATTGTTACATCGCCAAGAGAGCCGATCAAAAAATGACGCAATGTGACAGTTATTTTTGCTATTTAGACTTAAACTACTTTTTAAAAGCCACAATTTGAACGGTTGTTTTATAGTCATGATATGTGGCATACCAAGGACGCGTAATTATTGAGCTTAACGTTGATTGCTGTCAATGGCGCTTTGAAAACTTGCATGAAAAAGATAGGGTTTGAATATTTCAGTCTAATCCAGGGCTTGCATCTCCAAATCCTTAACTGGAAGGTGATTAAAAAATTGCCGCATAATTATAAGTCTTGGCAATTGTCATATTGGAGAAGAAAATGGCAACGAAAAAAGAAGAAGTAGCTAGACTGACGGATGGGTTCCATCTGGTTATCGACGCACTTAAGCTTAATAATATCAAAACCATCTATAACGTTCCGGGTATACCAATTACTGATTTAGGACGTTACATGCAAGCCGCTGGGATGCGTGTTTTATCTTTCAGGCATGAGCAAAATGCCGGTTATGCTGCTGCTATCGCTGGTTTTTTGACAAAAAAGCCTGGAATTTGTCTGACGGTTTCAGCTCCAGGTTTTCTAAATGGTCTGACAGCGCTAGCACACGCCACCACAAATTGTTTTCCAATGATCCTTATCAGTGGGTCCTCTGAACGTGAAATAGTTGATTTACAACAAGGTGATTATGAGGAAATGGATCAACTGGCCATTGCTAGACCGTTATGTAAGGCAGCTTATCGGGTGTTGAATGCTGAGGATATTGGTATAGGTATTGCTCGAGCTATTAGGGCATCGGTTTCGGGCCGGCCCGGTGGAGTTTATCTGGATCTACCGGCAAAACTCTTTGCGCAAGTTATGGATTCTGATGTGGGTGAAAGTTCTCTAGTGAAAGTCGTCGATGCTGCCCCCCGACAGTTGCCAGCGCCCGATGCGATCGATCGTGCACTCGATGTCCTGAAAGAAGCTAAGCGGCCTTTAATTATTTTGGGTAAAGGTGCCGCTTATTCTCAGGCCGATGATGCCATAAGAGAATTAATTGAAAAGAGCGGTGTGCCCTATTTAGCTATGAGTATGGCTAAGGGTTTATTGCCGGATACGCATCCTCAATCGGCTGGAGCCGCGCGTTCGCTTGTTTTAAAGGAATCAGATGTAGTGATGTTAATCGGTGCACGACTAAATTGGTTATTGTCGCATGGAAAGGGAAAGTCGTGGGGTGATAAACCTAAGCAGTTTATCCATATCGATATTGAACCTAGGGAGATGGATAGTAATGTCGAGATTGTAGCGCCTGTCGTCGGCGATATAGGTTCTTGTGTGGAATCTTTACTTGGGGGAATAGCTAGTATCGAATGGACGCCGCCATCCGCGGCCTGGACCAAATTGATCAAAGATAAAGTAGAGAGCAATATTATACGGATGGCCTCGCGATTACAAAACAACAATATACCGATGGACTATCATGGTGCTTTAGGCTCGCTACGTACAGTCATTAAAGAGCGGCCAGAAACAATACTAGTTAATGAAGGGGCTAATACACTCGATTTTGCGCGGAGTATTATTGATATGTACCAGCCCCGTAAACGGTTGGATGTAGGCACCTGGGGCGTTATGGGTGTTGGGATGGGTACAGCAATAGCTGCCGCAGTTGAGACTGGAAACCCTGTGTTGGCAATTGAAGGCGACAGCGCATTTGGATTTTCTGGGATGGAGATTGAAACTATCTGCAGATATAATTTGCCGATATGTGTAGTCGTTTTTAATAATGGTGGTATTTATCGTGGTACTGATGTGAATCCTACAGGCGATAAAGACGTCGCAACGACGGTTTTTGTTAAGGAAGCGCGTTATGATAAAATGATGGAGGCTTTTGGTGGTGTCGGAGTTAATGTTTCCTCACCTGATGAATTAAGCCGGGCAGTTAACGCCGCAATAGATTCTGCAAAACCAACTCTGGTAAATGCTGTGATTGATGAGGCGGCGGGTACTGAGAGTGGTCGGATCGGAAATCTTAACCCGCAAAGTGTGGTTGGTAAGAATTAAAATAATTAAAGTCGTAAAAGAGGAAGTGTGATGAGTAAAGCTTTAGAGGGAATAAAGATACTTGACTTCACCCATGTTCAGTCAGGACCGACATGTACTCAGCTTTTAGCATGGTTTGGTGCTGATGTGATTAAAGTAGAGCGACCCGGTGTTGGCGATGCAACCAGAGGGCAGTTGCGCGATATTCCGGATGCAGATTCACTTTATTTCACGATGCTAAATCATAACAAACGATCGATAGAAATAAATACAAAAGATGAAACAGGTAAAGAGGTACTTATTAGATTAATCAAGACTTGTGATGTATTAGTCGAAAATTTTTCGCCAGGAGCTATCGATCGAATGGGATTTGCATGGGAGAGAATTCAAGAAATTAATCCAAAAATGATCCTCGCCTCTATTAAGGGATTCGGGCCAGGACCTTATCAGGATTGCAAGGTGTACGAAAATATAGCGCAATGTGCCGGTGGAGCAGCATCCACAACTGGTATGCTAGGTGATGTTCCCTTTGGTCACTGGTGCGCAAATAGGCGATTCTGGGACCGGGCTACATCTTGCATTTGGTATTGTCACTGCATTATTTCACCGAGAATAATCGGGCCGAGGTCAGAAAGTTTCGGCGTCCATGCAGGACGGCGTATTAAATTTATGCCGGGTTAAATTACGTGATCAACAACGTCTAGAATCTGGCCCCTTAGAGGAGTATTCTCAATTTGGTGAAAGTGTGCCTTTTGGTGAAGCAACTCCCCGAGCAGGAAATGATTCTGGTGGTGGGCAGCCTGGCCGTATTCTTAAATGTAAGGGCTGGGAGAAAGATCCAGATGCTTATACTTATTTTATTACACAAGCCGCTGTTTGGAAAAATATTTGTGATGTTATTGGGAAGCCGGAATGGAAAGAGGATCCTGATTACGCAACGCCGAAGTCGCGATTACCTCGACTTAATGAGGTATTTGGGGCCATTGAAAAGTGGACAATGACTAAAACAAAATTCGAAGTAATGGATATATGTAATGAATACGATATACCAATTGGACCTATTCTATCTTTTAAGGAGTTGGCTGAAGAGGAGTCTCTGCGCGCTACAGGTACAATTGTTGAAGTTGAACATCCTGAACGTGGGACATATCTGTCAGTAGGAAACCCAGTTAAGTTATCGGGCTCCCCTGTTGAAGTTTTGAGGTCACCATTGCTAGGTGAACATACGCAAGAAATTTTGCGTGATGTTTTAAATTACTCTGATAAAGAGATTGAGGGTATTAGAGCGTCAGGTGCAGTAGGCGAAAAAAAGAAATAGATTTCTAAAATATCTCTTTAATTTACCTACTCAGAAAATCAATATAATTTAGGGCGATCGTTAAAAGAATTAATTTTTATGGCAAATGAAGGTTCTACTATTCCTAGGGTTTCAAGTTTAGCCCGGTATAATTTAATATAAAATAGCTTCACGTTACCTTATTTTACTCTCATGCATAGTTTTACTTTTTCAACTTTTTAGAACTTTGTTAAGTAATCAGCAATTTTAATATTATCTACAAACATTTTACATTTATTTAAATTGTTAACAGAAGCTATATTTGTTTGCATTATGGTACAATAAGCTTTCTAACTGTAAACAGTTTTGCACTTGTATTAAGATTTGTATGCTACTATTAAATAGCCATAGCAAGTTCAGGGAATAACTAATGAATAAACTCATTAGTACCAATGATTTAGCAAAAATAATACAAATTAATCTAAAATTTATTTGTCTGTTTAATGATAGATAGTCTGAAATATTGTAGATAGCAATATGACACCGCTTTTGGAATTTTCATGATTAATACAATACTAATAGCTAATAGAGGTGAAATTGCCTGTAGGATTATTCGGACAGCTCGTCAATTAGGTATAAAAACGATAGCGGTTTATTCTGAAGTTGATCAGAATGCTCTTCACGTTGATATGGCTAGTGATGCGTTTTGCATTGGTCCAGCATTGGCCGCGGATAGTTATCTGAATGTTGAATCAATTATGACAGCCATTGAAGAGACTGGTGCAGATGCTGTTCATCCAGGATATGGCTTTCTCTCTGAGAATGCTGAATTTTCTGAGCGTCTAGATACATCCGGTATTATTTTCATCGGCCCTAAACCAAACGCGATACGTGTTATGGGCGATAAAATAGAATCTAAATTATTTGCGGAAAATGCAGGGGTATCAATTATTCCTGGTCATACGGAAGCTGTGACAACGGCTGCAGACGCAAAAAAAATTGCAAAAAAAATTGGCTATCCTGTCATATTAAAAGCATCAGCTGGTGGAGGTGGCAAGGGTATACGATTGGTCGAAGAGGAGAGCCAAATAGAAGAAGGTCTGCGAGCTTCGACTGCCGAAGCGGTTAATAGTTTTGGTGATGATCGTATATTTATTGAAAAATTTATCAGTAATCCACGCCATATTGAAATACAGGTGTTGGCGGATAGCCATGGTAACTGTGTCCATTTAGGTGAACGGGAATGTTCGATACAAAGGCGCTATCAAAAAGTTATTGAGGAGGCTCCAAGTACATTTGTTGATGAGGCTATGCGCGCTGATATGGGTAGGCAAGCCGTAGCTCTGGCAAAAGCTGTAGAGTACCAATCGGCTGGAACTGTCGAGTTTATAGTTGATGAAGATCAAAATTTTTATTTTCTTGAAATGAATACACGCCTGCAGGTTGAGCATCCTGTAACAGAGTTAATTACTGGTCTCGACCTTGTTGAACAAATGATTAAGATCGCCTCTGGTGAAAAGCTGGCGTTTCGCCAAGAAGACATTAATTTTAGTGGTTGGGCCTTGGAATCTCGAATATATGCCGAGGATCCGACGCGCGGTTTCTTACCAGCTATTGGGCGTTTGATTGAATACCGTGAACCAGTTAGCAACGTTTTTGGAACAAGTAAACATGTTCGCATCGATGGTGGGGTAAACGAGGGAGATGAAATTACTCGTTTCTATGATCCATTGATTTCGAAGTTGATTACGAGTGGTGATACGCGCGAAGAGGCAATCCAACACATGCGGCGTTCACTTGAGGAATATTATATTAGAGGAGTTAGTAATAATCTTGGATTTCTATCAGCTGTGATGGCTCACCCTCGGTTTGTTGCTGGCAAGATAACAACTAACTTTATAGCTCAGGAGTTTGGTGAAAAATTTATCCCAGAAGAAACTGCTCATGAAGATTTTGGGATGTTGGCAGCTATTGCGGCCATGATGTATCGCCGCGAGGTTGAGCGAGATAATAAAATTATGGGAAGGATAATTTCAGGAGGTCTTCTCTCAAGAGAGTCATACAAATATGGTGATGATTGGGTTGCTATTGTTAATAGTGAGAGCCAACCAATCCGGATAGCTGTTTCTGAAGGATCGGTTGTTGAGGTTCATACTGATGGAAAAAATTATGTTATTGATTCAGATTGGCAACCGGGTCGGACTTTGTTTCATGGTCTGGTCAATGATAATGAAGTATGTTTGCAAATGGAAAGAATAGGTAATGGCTTTCGTGTTCGCCATGCTGGCTATCAAGGAGAGATCCGGATAATATCTTCTCTAGCAGCAGAATTACTTGACCGGATGCCCGTTAAGAAGCCTGCCGATACATCTGGGCAATTACTTTCACCAATGCCAGGACTTCTTGTTTCATTGGAAGTTATTGTTGGTGATGCAGTCAAGTTTGGTGATGCTTTGGCTGTTGTTGAGGCGATGAAAATGGAAAATCAACTTTTTGCAGAGAGAGATGGCGTTGTTTCAAAAATATATCTCGAGCCTGGAGATAGCCTAGAAGTTGGGCAGATTATTCTAGAGTTAAAATGAATGTCTAAGTTATCCGTCCGTGTAATAATTGAAGGACGCGTGCAGGGCGTGTGGTTTCGTGGTTGGATGGTAGAGCGTGCAATGGGCCTTGGTTTGTCGGGTTGGGTTAGGAATAGGAGAGAGGGTTCTGTTGAAGCTGTTTTTTACGGAGAACAAAATAAGGTAAATAAAATGATTGAAAAATCTTATCAAGGTCCTTCTGCTGCATCGGTAGCTCGTGTAAGTGTTAAATATGAACAAATTATTGTTCAACCTAGTTTTAAACAGCTACCGACAGTGTGAACATTATTTGACCCCATTAGGACCAAGAGTTTTTCTTTTGTGTTCGTAACCGTTTCTCCGTAACGCATTCACATTATTTGTGACTGGTAATAGTTTTTCAATCGTATTTATCTTCTAAGTAATACCCTTAAACGTTCTAAGAAAATGTTTCTTTAAAATGTGATCAACACCTAGCATTGTGCAATCGATTTTGAGATCACTTAATGATGTAACCCCGTATTTAGAAATACCACAAGGTACAATTCCTGAAAAATGTTCGAGATCTGGATTTACGTTGATTGATATACCATGAAACGTGATCCAGTGCCGGATGCGAATACCAATTGCGGCTATTTTCTTTTCATTTTGGTTATCGTTTACCCATATTCCAACACGTCCTTTTCTACGCTCTCCTGTAACACCAAGTTCAGCAAGCGTGTCAATTACTATTCCCTCTAAATTACTCACAAATTCGCGTACGTCGGCTCCACGCTTTTTTAGATTCAGCATGATATAGACAACGCGTTGACCAGGGCCATGATAGGTATACTGTCCGCCACGACCAACCTGGTGGACAGGAAATCGGGTGGGATTGAGAAGATCTTCTTCCCTTGAACTAGTTCCCGCCGTATAGAGTGGAGGATGCTGGACAAACCAGAGAAGTTCAGTTTGAGACCCTTCATGGATCCCATCTACTCGATCCTCCATCACAGTTAGAGCTTTTTCGTAATCGATAAGTTCGCTAGAAGTTTTAAATTCAATCATAAATTCTTTGGTTTTGCTGTGCACAATAAATTTCCTAAGTGTAGTTTTATTGCTTCTAACAGCATTATTCAATAGTTCTGGGCTGAAAGTGTTTTGATGGCTTGATTAGCCGCATGCGATTTGCTATCCCCGGCACTCAAACATTGACGTTTGAAAATGTTATACTAGTCAATGTTTGTTAGTGCGGACGTGGCGGAACTGGTAGACGCGCAGCGTTGAGGTCGCTGTCCTCGCAAGAGGGTGGAAGTTCGAGTCTTCTCGTCCGCACCAAACAATCTTATTGAGCATTTGAATTTGTAATATTGAGCTATATTGTATAGATCATGCAATAACCTACACCGGAGACCGGTCAGGCAAATTATGTAAACTAAAGGGTGTCTGGTCATGGTAAAAAATGTTGATGTGGTGGTAATTGGAGCCGGTGCAGCGGGATTGATGTGTGCGATTGAAGCGGGTAAGCGTGGTCGTAATGTGCTCGTATTGGATCATGCGGATAAGTTGGCTGAAAAAATACGTATTTCTGGCGGGGGGCGCTGCAATTTTACCAATCTATTCACAGCGCCAGATGCATTTTTGTCGGCTAATCTACATTTTTGTATATCGGCACTCATCCAATACAGCCAGTTTGATTTTATTGAATTGCTAGAAACGCATAAAATTGACTATCACGAAAAGAAACGTGGTCAACTTTTTTGCAATGATTCTGCGCAGAATATCATCGATATGTTAAAAACCATGTGTGATCGGCATGGCGTTACGATCTGCATGCAAAGGCCAATAACGAGCCTTGATGCACTTTCTCCTGGGTTCGCCGTTGGAACTGATGATGTTTTATATCATAGTGAGTCGCTGGTCGTTGCTAGTGGTGGTCTGTCCATTCCAAAAATTGGTGCAACGGGTATTGGTTATGAAATTGCTCGAAAGTTTGGTCTTAACATTCTAACGCCGCGGCCTGGGTTGGTACCTCTAATATTTGATCGGGATAAACTTAGGCGCTGCAAATCACTATCAGGCTTATCGCTGGACGTCACTGTCGCTAGTGGGCAGACCACCTTCTCTGAAGGATTGCTTTTCACCCATCGTGGCCTCAGTGGCCCTTCAATTTTGCAGATTTCATCGTATTGGCAACGGGGGACTAAAATTTCAATCAATTTAGCCCCCAACTGTGACGTCAGAATGCATCTGCTCGACGGTAAGAAAAACAAGCCGAGGGCTGCCGTTGTCAATTGCCTTGCCACGATTCTACCAAAAAGGTTGGCCGTTGAAATGTGTGGCTTAGCTGGTGTAACCGGGAACCTTGCCGACCTAAATAATGAAAAACTTGGTGTTCTGGGCGGGTTGGTTAATGACTGGCAGGTAACACCTGTCGAAACTGAAGGATATCGAACCGCAGAGGTCACGTTAGGTGGGGTTGATACTGACGCGTTATCATCGCAAACGATGGAGGTAAAAGAGGTATCCGGTCTATATTTCATTGGCGAGGTTGTTGATGTAACTGGCCATCTTGGCGGCTATAATTTTCAATGGGCTTGGTCATCAGGGTTTGTTGCAGGTCAGCATGTTTGACGAATTCGTAAAATAATAATTTGTTATGATAAAAGTCTTCTGAGTATATCTTAATTTCTGCTTTTACGTTTTGTTTTAATCAAGCTTTTCTGTTTACTATTCTCATTTTTAATTTGATTTACCTAAAAAGAATGTTTGAAACTATAAAATAAAAGACCTAATTGAACGTAATTGGAGTTTGTTTTAAAAACAATTTGTAACACTATTTGTTACATTAATATTCTTTAATTAGGGATTGCGACCGTGGCAGATAAACTTGATCTAGAGGCGCTGGAATACCATCGTAAACCAATACCGGGTAAAATTGAGGTTGTTCCAACTAAGCCGTTGGTTAATCAGCATGATTTATCCCTAGCATATTCCCCAGGTGTGGCAGCTGCATCCTTATTAATTGTTGAAGATCCAGAGGAGGCCAACAATCTGACATCTCGAGCAAATCTTGTCGGGGTGATTTCTAATGGTACCGCTGTATTAGGCCTTGGTAACATTGGTGCTTTAGCGGCCAAACCTGTGATGGAAGGTAAGGCAGGATTATTTAAAAAGTTTTCTGGTATCAATGTTTTTGATATCGAAATTGATGAAAGTGATCCCGAAAAATTCATCGAAATTGTTGCTGCATTAGAGCCAACGTTTGGTGGAATTAATTTGGAAGATATCAAAGCTCCAGAATGTTTTATAATTGAAGCTGCGTTGAAAGAGCGCATGAACATTCCGATAATGCATGATGATCAACATGGAACGGCAATCATTGTTGCTGCAGCAGTGATAAATGGTCTTAAAATTGTGAAAAAGAATATAGGTGATATAAAACTTGTTTGTTCGGGAGCCGGGTCAGCTGCTCTAGCGTGTCTCGACTTGTTGGTAAAGCTGGGTTTAAATAAAAAAAATGTATTTGTTTGCGACATTGCTGGCGTCATTTATGAAGGACGAACCGAAGAGATTAATGATTATAATATAAGGTATGCCCAAAGAACTGGCGCACGAAAAATTGGAGAGATCATTGATGATGCCGATGTTTTTATAGGACTTTCTGCTCCCGGTGTTTTGAAATCGGAGATGGTTAAGAAAATGGCTCGTCAGCCCCTCATATTAGCCTTGGCTAATCCAGAACCTGAAATTCGTCCCGAAATAGCAAAAAAAATTCGTGATGATGTTATTATGGCTACGGGCCGCAGTGATTATCCAAATCAAGTTAACAATGTATTGTGTTTTCCCTTTCTATTTAGAGGAGCGCTTGATGTTGGTGCAACGATTATTAATGATGAAATGAAGATGGCTTGTGTAAATGCTCTATCAAAATTAGCGGAGGCTGAATCTGATGAAACTGTTATTCAGGCCTACGGCTTACAAGAATTAAAGTTTGGACCTGAATACCTTATTCCTAAACCTTTTGATCCTCGTTTGCTGGTTGAACTTGCACCGGCTGTCGCGAAAGCTGCAATGGATTCTGGTGTGGCAACTCGACCAATTAAAGATTTTGACTCTTATCGTCAAACCTTACATGAGTTTGTATTTCGTTCAGGCTTGGTCATGAAGCCAGTCTTTGATCAAGCTAAAACCAATCCTAAAAAAGTTGTATATGCGGAAGGTGAATCTCAACGGGTACTGAGAGCGGTTCAGAATTGTGTCGATGAAGGTATTGTGAGACCCATACTTATTGGTCGTCGGAATGTTATCTTATTACGGATAGAGCAGCTAGGATTGCGACTCAAGATAGATATTGATTTTGAATTAGTCGATCCAGAAAAAGATGAACGTTATCGTGAATACTGGGAATTGTATCATTCTTTGTTAAGCCGTAGTGGTACATCAATTAATGAAGCTAGGGTCATGGTGCGGACCAATAATACAGTGATTGCAGCTTTGATGGTAAATCGGAAAGAAGCCGATGCGATGATCTGCGGGGCGACGGGTCGCTACACAGAGCATTTACCCCATTTAATTAAAATTATAGGGCTCAGGCCGGATGTAACACGAGCCGCTGCTATGAGTATGTTAATTATGTCAAAGGGCACTTATTTTTGGGTCGACCCTTATGTTAATCCAGGGCCAAGTGGTGAGCAAATTGCTAACATCACCGTGTTAGCGGCCCAAAATATTCGACGATTTGGAATTGAGCCGAAAATTGCTTTATTATCCCACTCTAATTTCGGTAGTTCTAATCGCCCAACCGCGCGAAAAATGCGTGAGGCTGTTGAGCTTATTCGAAAACTTGCCCCTGATCTTCTGGTCGATGGTGAAATGCATGCGGATGCTGCTTTATCCGAAGAGTTGAGGGATAGGCTTATTAAGGATTCGGCATTCACAGGCGCCGCTAATCTGTTAGTGATGCCATCTCTAGACGCGGCAAACATTTCATATAATTTGGTGCGAATGCTTGCTGATGGCCTTGCTGTTGGCCCAATGCTATTAGGCATGAACCAGCCTGCTCATATCTTAGCTGAAGGCGTTACTGCACGTGGGATTATGAATATGACAACTGTCGCAGTGGTTGAAGCGCAAAATCAAGCCGATGGAGAGTTGCCCCTGTGAAAAAAGAAACGACCATTCGGGCTGAGGATACTGGACCCGGCAGGGAATTAACATCTGAATTTATCTCTTCTATAAACCTAGCCCTTGATCAAAATAAAACTAATGACGCCATTGGTTTAGTGCAATCACTCCATTACGCTGATCTCGCTGATTTGCTTGAAAATCTTGCACATGTACGACGTGAAGAGCTTGTAGAAGCATTAAGGAGTGATTTTGATCCAAATGTTTTAGCCGAACTTGACGAAACGATCCGTGAACGCGTAATTGATCAACTTGGTATTAGTCAAATTGCTGAAGCTGTTGCGGGTTTAGAAACGGATGATGCGCTTGAAGTCGTTGAAGAGCTTGCTGCTGATGAGCAGATCGAAATTCTTGAATCACTTCCAGAAAATGAACGTACATTAATAGAAGAAGGCCTATCTTACCCTGAGGATAGCGCGGGGCGACTAATGCAGCGTGAGGTTGTTGCGGTACCACAGGATTGGACTGTCGGTCAAGCCATTGACTATATGCGGGATACTAACGACTTGCCGACAGATTTTTTTGATATTTTCCTTGTTGATCTATCCCATAGTCCTGTTGGAACGGTCCCATTAAGTAGGGTGATGCGGACCAATAGAGAAGTTGCCCTGATAGATGTTATGCGAAAGCATATTAAAATTGTACCGGTCGAGATGGATCAGGAAGAAGTCGCTTTTTTGTTCCGACAAAGAGATTTAATTTCAGCTCCGGTAGTCGATAACAATACGCGGCTCGTCGGTGTAATTACAGTTGACGACATTGTTGATGTCATTCATGAGGAACATGAAGAAGATATTATGCGGTTAGCTGGGGTTGGGGAAGAAGATGATCTTTATTCGGCTGTAATTGATACTGCAAAATCGCGTTTTATTTGGTTGCTTATTCATTTAATTGCCGCAATTTTGGCTGCTTATGTCATTAGTTTTTTCGCAAGTACAATGGAAGAAATGATCGCCTTAGCGATTTTAATGCCAATTGTCGCTGCTATGGGAGGAACTGCAAGTGTGCAAACATTGACCGTTGCAGTTCGTGCCATTGCAATGAAGGAGTTAACGATGTCAAATGCCTATCGTGCCATCGGTAAAGAAGTTGCTGTTGGTATTTTGAATGGCATTATATTTGCTACCATTATAGGAACAGTTGCATGGATTTGGTTTGGAAGCCCCGCGCTCGGCGGCGTTATTGGTCTTGCAATTGGATTAAACCTAATTGTAGCTGGATTCGTAGGCAGCTCGTTACCGATTGTTTTACAGCGTTTAGGATTTGACCCTGCGGTCTCATCTAGTGCTTTTTTAACTTCAATTACTGATATTGTTGGGTTTTATGTGTTTCTTGGTTTGGCCGCTGCTTTATTACTCTGATCAAAGAATTACAGATTTTAACTAATTATTCTAAGTAAAAAATACATGAATTTGACCATGTGTAATGACTTTAATGATAATATAAAAGCCAAGAAATAACAGTCCAATAAAGAAAATTTGGCGAAATTGTTTTTCGGGAAGTTTTTTCCTAATTAGCTGACCAAAACCCATACCAAAAAATGCGGGAATTAAGGCTACAGTTGAAATAACCAAAATCTCAAAAGGTAAAAGATTGTGTCCGCCTAGTGAAATAGCGAGACTGAGGGTAGCCGCAGTAAATATAATTCCCATTGCTTGGATTAAAACATCTCTCGGCATCCCGATAGCTTGCAGGTATAAAACCCCTGGCATTATAAAAGATCCCGTTAAACCTGTTAAAAAACCGTTGACTGCACCGACTGTTGGAGAGAGCCACTTTTCGTGTTTACCGGGTGGTATTACTTGGGGTGTAAAGAGCGAAACACCTGCGTATGAACTAATAGAAAGACCTAGCAATCCCGATAATAATAAGGCGTCTGACTTAGCTAAAATACCGGCAGCAAACCAAGTGCCTATTGCTGCTGTAAGCATCAAAAAACTGAACTTTTTTACTATAAATTTGAAATGACCACCTACTAAACTTTGCAGTATATTGGTGCATAAGGTTGGAATAAGCATAATTGCCATGGCGTCCTTTAAACCAAGGGTAGCGGTAAGCAAAGCCAAAGAAACCGAGGGAAGCCCGAGGCCAATTACCCCTTTAACCGTCCCAGCTACAAAGAATGTAATCGTAATGATCCCAATATGTTCGAGTGACCACATTTAAATATCCATACGTAATATTTTATTCTTCTATATTGTCGGTCCGCTTCAACTAAATCAAGTTTACATAACTAATGATTTAACTTCTCCAGATAATTTAATGAAATTGAGATTTTAATAATATGTGAATGGCATTAATCTAATAATTACCTTAAAATAAGTATAAAGAAGAGATATGGAGGCTTTAGATATGGGAAAACCTAATGATGATCTCAGTTGGACGCCTAACCCCGAGCTTATGGAGTTATGGCCAGACACATCAGGAAATACAATTAATGGCTTAAGCGAAACCGAGAGCCGCCCGCCAAGCCCTGTTTTTTGGCGAACAGATGGATCAATTGCTCATACTGATGTACTCCACTATTTTTATAACCGCGATAAAGATAACGAGCGTCTTAGCCTAGCTCGTAAGTTGCGCGAAGAGCCGGTTGCAATGCCATTGGTTGATATATCAAATGAGAAAATTCTAAAATCAGCAGATGACTGGATCCGATCAGCGAAGCAAACAGCTCTAGATCTTGGCGCTGACCAGGTTGGTATTTGCGAATACCAGCCCGAATGGACTTTTGATGATCGGCCCCAGCCAAAGGGAGGCTGGGCTATCGTATTAGCCTTTGCGCATGAATATGATAATTTAAAGACCGCGCCGCATGATGATGCATATGTAGAGGTAATGGTACAGTACGCGCGTGCCGCGAAAACTTCAAAGTTATTAGCTAATTGGATCCGGGGGCAAGGCTGGTACGCTGATCCAAAAATGGGTCCAAACACCGAAGATGTTTTAATGATTCCAGCAGCCATCGCAGCTGGTATTGGTCAATTGGGTAAGCATGGCTCGTTAATTAATAAGGAACTGGGTTCGAATTTCCGGCTTTCAATCGTCCTGACTGATTTACCAGTAGAAGCTGATTTTCCTGAAGATTTTGGATCCGAAGAATTTTGTCAGAATTGTCAAATTTGTGTGAATGCTTGTCCTCCAGACGCCATATCAAATTCAAAGCAAATCGTTAGGGGCGATGAGAAATGGTATGTTGATTTTGATAAATGCGTTCCTTATTTTGTTGATAATCTTGTTTGTGGAATTTGCCTAGCCGTCTGTCCTTGGAGCCGTCCCGGGATTGCCGATAATTTGGTAAAGAAAATGGCTCGTCGCNNNCTTGATGGTTCCAATTGTATTCGTAATGTATTCTGCAAACGTGGTAGTTTGGGTTTGACGGTGTTCATTTAATGCCGGTTGGCTCAGGTGGGCAGATATTTCGAGAGCTATTATAATATTTTCAGTTATAATGTTTGTCATTGATTTAACAGGAGTTTTTTAAAAATAATTTTATAAAGTAAATTATAATAAGTATCAGATAATATAATGAATCCATTCAATTTAAATGAAGAGAGATAACGTATGAACTCAGACCCTATTGTTATTGCCGGTGCTGCTAGAACTCCTATGGGAGGGCTGGGTGGTGAACTTGGAACAGTTAGTGCGCCTGAACTCGGTTCCGTTGCTATCGCTGAGGCAATTACTCGAGCTAAAATCACGGGCGATGATGTTGATGATGTCGTGATGGGTGTGGTCTTGCCCGCGGGGCAAGGGCAAGCTCCAGCACGGCAAGCTTCAATAGGAGCGGGAATCCCTGCATATACTGGCGCGACGACGATAAATAAAATGTGCGGCTCAGGAATGAAATCTATAATGTTTGCGTGCGATAATATACTTGCTGGTTCGCATAATGTTATGGTTGCTGGCGGAATGGAGAGTATGACAAATGCTCCCTATCTTTTACCGAATGTTAGAGGTGGTATGCGTATGGGGCATGGTGAAGTAAAAGATCATATGTTTACTGATGGACTTGAAGATGCTTTTGAGAAAGGCACCTTGATGGGAGTGTATGCGGAGGCCACCGCTCAGCATTATCAATTTACTCGTGAGGCTCAAGATGATTTTGCGCTTAGATCTTTAAAACGTGCGAAAATTGCGATTGACGATGGTACCTTTGAAAAAGAAATTGCGCCAGTTACGGTGAAAACTCGAAAAGGTGATACCGTCATTAATATAGATGAACAGCCCGGGAACGCTTCTCCGGAGAAAATTCCAACCTTGAGGCCTGCATTTGCCAAAGATGGATCAGTTACGGCTGCAAATTCAAGTTCAATATCAGATGGTGCAGCAGCACTGATCCTGATGCGAAAATCTGAAGCAGAAAAACGTAAACTTTCACCCCTGGCAATTATCCAAGCCCATGCCAGCCATGCTCAAGAACCGCAATGGTTCACCACGGCGCCTATTGGTGCAATAAATAAAGTTCTCAAGAAAACAGGTTGGGATAAAGATGAAGTTGATCTTTACGAGATTAACGAAGCGTTTGCTGTTGTTACAATGGCTGCAATGCATGATTTAGGCCTGTCTGCAGAAAAGGTTAACGTTCATGGAGGAGCGTGTGCCTTAGGGCACCCCGTGGGTGCATCTGGTGCTCGTATTTTGGTTACACTTTTAAATGCTCTAGAAAAATATGATATGAGAAAGGGGATTGCATCGTTGTGTATTGGTGGCGGTGAGGCAACTGCCATTGCCGTAGAGCGGGTTATATAAAATATTTTGAGGTAAAATCTATGCCAACTGTATTGATTACAGGAGCTAACCGCGGGATGGGTCTGGAATTCGTCCGCCAATATACTGCGGATAATTGGAGGGTCATCGCAACTTGTCGCCACCCTAAATCAGCAAAAGACCTTAATCAGATTAAAGGAAACATAAAAATATTACCTTTGGATGTAACTAATTTTATGGCTATTGAACAAACTTCTAAATTACTACAGTCAGAAAACATTGATATTTTACTAAACAATGCAGGTATTTTTGATTCCCATAAAAATGGTTTGGGTAAAACTAATTTTGACGCCTGGACCGAAATGCTGCGAATTAACACTTTGGCACCACTAAAAATTGTTGAAAGCTTTATGGCGCAAATTATTAGCTCAAACAAAAGGATAATAGTTTCAATATCCAGCCTGTTAGGCAGTGTGAGTGCCAATGATTCTGGTGGTCAATATGCTTACAGAAGCTCAAAGACAGCCTTAAACTCAATCAATAAAAGCCTCTCGGTTGATCTTGCTGAGAAGGGGATTATTTCGATAGTTATTTCGCCAGGGTGGGTGCGAACTGATATGGGTGGTCCTGATGCCGCAATTGATCCAGTAGATAGTGTCGCTGGTATTCGAGGGGTAATTGATAGTTTAAAACCTGAAGATAGTGGTAAATTTTTTAATTTTGATGGGTCGATCATTAATTGGTAGGAGAAAAGTTTTGGCGAAACCGATAGAGTTTCTTTTTGATTTTTCCTCCCCTTATGGCTACCTCGCTGCTCATCGTATCGACGCCATAGGCCAAAAACATAATCGTGAAGTTAAATGGAGGCCCTTCTTACTTGGTGCGATGTTCCAAATAAATGGACAGAGACCGCTTAAGGAACAGGTTTTAAAATGGGATTATTCCAGTCACGATATAGAAAGGACGGCACGCCGTTACGGGATTGAATGGGAATTACCCGAAGTATTTCCAATTCCAACTCATGCTGCTGGTCGGGCCTTTTATTGGATCAATGAACAAGATGAAGAATTGGCAAAACAATTTGCGCTACTTGTCTATCAAAGATATTTTACTCAAGGGTTAGATATACGATCTAAAAATATTATTGGTGAACTAGCTATGGAATTAGGGTTGGGTACTGATGCATGTTTACGGGCTATTGATTCTGATATTTATAAGGAAAAGCTTAAAACAGTAACTTCAAAGGCGATTGAAAGAAAAGTTTGTGGATCGCCTTTTATTTTTGTTGGCAATGAACCTTTTTGGGGGCACGATCGACTGGATATGGTCGATGAATGGCTCCAAACAGATGGTTGGTAGTTTAAATAGAAGTGTAAAATATGTCTGAACCAGTTGTTTTAAAAAATATAAATCCAAATGGGATTGCTGAAATTACGTTGAATCGTCCAGAGGTATTTAACGGATATAATGAGGAATTGCTGACAACACTTAGGACCATTTTGGACGAGATAGAGGCTAGTAAGGGTGTACGTGCCATTATTTTGCGGGGCGCTGGAAAGCATTTTTCTGCGGGTGCGGATATAAACTGGTTTAAAGAACTAGCTAAGGTGAGTGATCTAGAGAAAAAGCGTTGTGCGGACCTTGGCACAGGTGCAATGCGAAAGCTGTTTGAAATAGAAATTCCAACCATAGCATTAATTCAAAACTGCTGTTTTGGCGGGGGCGTTGGATACGCCGCTAGCTGTGACGTTGTTATTGCTTCTGAAGATGCTCGTTTTGCAATTACGGAGGTGCGGGTTGGAATTACGCCGAGTCCTATTTTGCCTCAAGTAATTTCCGCTATAGGCCTTCGTCAGGCTCGACGTTATACCTTGACTGCTGAAAACTTTAATGTGCAAGAAGCAAAGACAATTGGTTTAGTTCACGAAATTTGTCCCGTAGGCAAGTTAGATGAAGCTGCCAAGCCTATAATAGATTCTATCTTAAAAAGTGCCCCGACGGCCATCAGCGATACCAAGAAGCTCCTCAATGAATTATCTACTCCAGTACTTGATGATAAACTGGCTGAACGATTGGCCACGATTAGTGCAAGAGGAAGAGATACACCTGAAGGAATAGAAGGCTTCTCAGCATTTTTGGAAAAACGTGATCCCAATTGGTATAACTCAAAGTAGATAATTACCTTTAGACTTTAGCAGGTTTGCATGTTAGTCCAAATAATCCGGTTGATTATCGTAAATGTAGGCTTTCATCCATGACAGTAAATCTTCTTCGTATGGCTGTGCGTATAGACAGTGTTTCTGGTCTAAAAATTATTCAAACAGATCGAAGAAACTTAACTGAAGGAAACCGTCTCCATACTGCTACGCGCAACATGCCCAAGCGGATTGATGAATTGATTGATGGTGGGTCCGTTTATTGGGTAGTGAAACGGTTGATTCGAGTTCGTCAGAGAATTATCGGGATTGAACAGAAGTTAAATGATGAGGGTAGAAAATTTTGTGCGATTGAGCTTGATCCAGCCCATGTTTTACTCGAACCCCGCCAGCAGAAACCCTTTCAAGGGTGGCGTTATTTGAAGCCAGAAGAATCACCCCCCGATGCGCCAGTGGGAAAATCTAGTAATTTTGACGCTAATATGCCATCTGAGATGGTGAGTGAATTGAAAGATCTTGGTCTACTGTAATTTAAGAAGGCTTTGGCTTAGTTATTAATCAAATTAAATATTAGCCGATATTTCTTCAATTATCGTTCTTAGCCACTTATGAGCGGGGTCATCGTTTAGCCTATTATGCCAGAGCATGTATATTTCAAAGCCGGGTATTTTAAATGGCACATCCAATGTAGGAAGGTTCTTTCCTTTTGCAAAAAATAAGGCATTTCTTTTCGGTAACGTTGCAATTAAATCTGAGCCATTTATCATCAAATTGACGATCAGTGAATATGGCAATTTAATAGCAACCCGGCGGGACTGACCGATTGATTTTAATGCATTATCAACGCTACTTGCCGAACCTTCACTCGGGTGAACTGCAATATGTTTAAATGAAAGATAATTATTGAGCGAAGGTCGCATGGAAAAAATAGGGTGAGCTGGTCTGGTCATGCAAATAAATTTTTCTCTATAAAGGCGCAATTTCTTTATCTGGCGTGAAACATTCTTCGGTAAAAGATCGATAGCCATATCACATCGCTCTGTTTCGACCAATTGGGTTCCTCGAATATTGGTTACACCAATAATATTGATGTTAATATTAGGGGCGTTCTTGAATAAATAAGGAGTTAGCAACGGCAGTAGAATAAAAGCAGCATTTTCAACCATTGCAATTGTAAAATCTCGTTTCGTGTTTAAGGGGTCAAATTTTATATTACCGTTTATGGCGTTTTCTAGTTGATTAAGTGCTATCTGGACTTGTGGAAGGATTTCCAAGGCTCTGGGTGTTGGCTTCATGTGGTTGCCAGATTTAATTAATAATTGATCCTGGAAAAGATCACGCAACCGAGCGAGCGCGTTACTCATGGCCGGCTGGCTTCGCCCAATTGCTTCGCCAGCTTTAGTGACATGGCGATGACTAATCAACGCATTGAATGCGATCATGAGATTCAAGTCGATTGAGTTGATATTCATAAAACAAATTATAGTTATATTAATTATTTATTTCAATTATGATATAAAAAGTATTATTCCTTTTTGTTCAAGTGAAAATGTTAAAAAATATTGGATAGGAGTTGGAGTCCGATGGAAAAGTTCTTAATTGCACCTCATATGCGTTTGCATGAGTGGGTTGCTGAAGAAAAAGGATATTTTAAGGAAGAAGGTCTCGACTTTGAGTATGTTGAACAATTGACTAAGAAAAATGCTAAGGCGCATGATCTGGGTGATAAAATTGGGGCCTATCAAACTTTTGAAAAAGGACGTACTTGTGATGTAAGCTCAGCCTGTCATTGGACCGTGAATATAGCTGCTTCAGCAGGTCATGGGCAGATATATACGGATGCCTATTCCGTGTCCCCTTGTGGGATTTTTGTGCATCCAGACTCTGGTATCAATAAGCCAGAAGATTTGGCGAATGTTCCTATATCAGTCGGATATCAGTCAGGCAGTCATTATTCAACCATCCAGGCACTTGAACAATTCCTCGAGCCAGATCAGATAAACTTATCTTTTAGTGACGGATTATTATTTGCTCGAATGGAGAAGCTTATCGATGGTGAAGTTCCGGCGTGTAGCTTGTTTAGCGGGACATATTATTTTTTAGATCAGCTAGGGTTTAAAAAGATCGTTGAAACAACCTTTATGATGGCCGGTATGATTACCGGTGATCCCGACCCAGAAGATATTAAAAAATATTATACTGCCCTTCAAAAAGCTCAACATGATATTGATTTGAGACCAGAATTGTATACACACTATTACAAAGAAGAGTTTCCGGAACGTTTTCATGAGATGATGGATCTTCGTTACTTTGGACCAGGTGAGAGAATTGTTTTCGATAAATACTCGGAGACAATGTATGATCAATCTAGGGTTTGGGTCAGTGAACGCGATATTTTTCCGGAAGGGGATATTGGTGATCGAAATTATGCAGACGCAAAATATACGCCGGTATAACTATGTCTTTAAATTAGTTTAGCCGGATAAAAATTTTATTTAAAAACTGATGTTTAGCTTTTAATAAAACCTTTTGGGATCCACCGCTCTACTTAAATATATGTCATATGCCGTAAAAATTTTACTTGTGCCGATAAAGAGTATTATCTTAACAAGAATTGGGTGTATTTGCTCAACACTTTATTAAGTTTTTTCAATTTACTATCTGTGGTTAGAATTGATTTCTTAATTGGGAAGCGTGGATTTCCCCCGAGTTACCTGAAAGGTTTGGGAGATGCTTCAGCATCCGACGGCTAGACGAAAAGCGTTTGAAGTGACGATTTATAACAAGCATGTTAGAGCAGCAATAAAGAATAATCAAAGTCATGATATTTATGGCGATCGTTGGGCAGATCCTCAAAACCAAAATATAATGGCCTCGGATAAGTTTCAGGCGATGCGTCTCATAAATTTGCGCTATCCTAAACAAGAGGGTTTTGTTGTTGAGTATTTATCAGAGTATCAGTTGAAAATTTAAGGGTTAGCTCCCGCTCTCAAAAAACTTAAAGCTATCCAGGCCACCTAAAATTACACCATCGAAGCCCTGTTTTACAATGCCGTAAATATAGGAATTTGTGTTGCCAGTGATTATTCTTCGCCAGCCGGCCTGCCAATACTCTACATAGTGTTTATCAGGGTTTGCTGGGATTGACTCCGAGATAAAAGAAGGTTCGCCCTCTCTCCAAGTATCTCTCCAATAATAACGATAATTTTCAGCTTCGCCTATATTCATGTACGCGAATACAAGACGACGGGCACCTAGTTTTTTGAACTTCATACCTTGAACGGCAGCTTTACTATAAGGAGTACGACCTTTGTGGAATACATCAACAATTATAACGTCATAATTTGTATTGCTAATAGCTATAACAAAATCTTGTTGACGGTCAAACTTAGATGAATCGGTTAGATAAAGGAAGTTTTGAACCGTTTTTAGCCCCGTCACATTTTTAGAATTCTCATTTATCGGCCTAGACAGGATATTTGTAATTGCATTAAAATTATAGTCAGTGCCGACACTATTGGCGGTAAATGGAATAAATCCATTTGCTAAATTGAGATTATAAGATTCCTGGGCAGTTTTAATATTTTCTGCGAAATCTGTTACAAAAATTTTTAATCCACGCTTTTTTCCTAAATTAGCGAGCCTCAATAAATTATTTTTTGTCTTTTTATCGGTAATTATTTTGCTTTTAGCTTTTAACGGCGGATGAAAATTTAGCCCCAGAATACTGATCCCATCAATAGATTTCATATACGTTTTAGCTGGCGAATTTTGGGTAGTGTCGATAGGATCTTCTTTTTCCAATACATCTAGTCCACCTTGGGTAATAATTCCAAAATTACGATTAAAGCGTCGAGCATACTTACTGATATCCCTCACCAGATTCCGCATTTCTTGGGCGGGTTCGACTTGCTCTTTTGCCATTATAGTCGGGTTGGATGTTGTGGGCGGCTGTTGCGGAGCTTGAGCAAGAGCGACACTGCTAATTGAGTAAATTACAAAAAGAGCTAAGTTTAGTATTGCACGTTCAATCATTTTTAAGCTCAATTAAGTTAATTAAAATAAGCTAATTATACACATTTTATTGCTTCATCAGCAATTACTAGAGACGATGTTAAGCCGGGTGACTCTATACCGAAAAGATTAACTAGACCTTGCACTCGATGAGATGAGGGTCCACTAATTATAAAGTCCATTGGTGGGTTTCCCATGCCTTGAAGTTTCGGCCGTATGCCAGAATAGCCGGGTATTAACGTGTTATCCTTTAATCCTGGCCAATAATCACGAACAGCATGGTAAAATCTTTCACCTCTTCCTGGGTTGACGTCATAATTGATTTCCTCGACCCACTCAACATCTGGGCCAAAACGTGCTTGGCCGCCAAGATCTAAAGTCAGATGTACCCCGAGGCCAGCTTCGTCTGGAATTGGATATATTAAATGTGTGAACGGGTTTTTGTCATTTAGTGAAAAATAGTTACCCTTAGCGTAATGGGTCTCAGGTACATGCTCATCTGGAAAACCTTCCAGGCTAGCGGCTATTTTTTGGGCATATAATCCGCCGCAATTAAATACAGATTTACTTTTAATGGTCATTGGCGTTTTGCCTCCGACATTTAGTAGAATACCAGCGTCTATAATTTTGCCTCCAAGGACGGGGGTGTTAAAAGCAATTACTGTTCCGTTAGCTTCTGCTTCTCCTTGATAAGATAACATTAAGGCATGACTATCAATAAGTCCTGTCGAAGGGGATAGTAGAGAGGCTGTTGCGTTAAGAGCAGGCTCCATTTCTAGTGTCGTTTTTTGATCTTGCCAAATTAAATCAGTTATATCGTTATCTATAGCTTTTTGTTGGAGTGCTTTAAGCGTATCAATTTGTCCTTCATGGGTAGCTACAATCATCTTTCCACAACGCTTAAATGGAATACCTCGGGTTTCGCAGTATGCGTAGAGCGCTAATTTTCCTTTGACACAGAGTTTAGCTTTTAAACTTCCTGTTCCGTAATAAATTCCGGCATGAATAACTTCGCTATTTCGTGTGCTAGTTCCTGTGCCAATCGACGATTCTGTTTCAAGTATTATAACTTCGCGGCCCTGGAGAGCCAGAGCGCGCGCGATAGCAAGACCTATTACACCCGCACCAATTACGGTGCACTCAATATTTTCAATAACCGCCATAGTTAATTTGATAAAGTAGAAACACGAAGAAAAAAAGGCTTTTAAGAGTCTAGTTTATCAACAAATTAGAATTTTATTACTTTTAGTTTAAATTGGCTCTCAAATTTGTTTGTTCTATTTCTTTGGCTAAATTGATTATTAGTTGTTTATCAAATTTGGATGGTTGTTGTTTTAATTTTCCTGCAGGTTTAAACTTATGAACAATTTTTCTTCTGTGTTATCTGTTGAAAGACGATCTAGAATTTATGAGTAATAATAAGCTTCCAACACAGTCTTCAAGTGCAGACGTACAAGAATTTTTATCAAAAGTTACTCGTACGCCGAAAACTATGACTTCGGGTCGCGGAGGAAGGATAATATTTGCAATGGATGCTACTGCGAGCCGGGAAGCAAGTTGGGACCGAGCCAGTAATTTGCAGGGCGAAATGTTCCACGAAGCGGCTTTAAAAGGTGGCCTTGAAATTCAGCTTGTTTATTTTCGTGGGTTTGGAGAGTTTCAAGCAAGTTCTTGGACTACCGAATCTGAGAAGTTATTAGGTTTAATGACTGCGGTAAGTTGCAGGGCCGGCGAAACCCAAATTAAAAAAGTACTACGGCACGTGTTGACTGAGACTAAAAAGCAGTCTGTTGATGCTCTTATCTATATAGGTGATAGCATTGAAGAAGATATCGATGGTTTAGGCGCAGTAGCTGGCGAGCTTGGCCTACTTGGTGTTCCTACATTTCTTTTTCACGAAGGTGAGAATCAAATAGCTGAGTTTGGATTTCGTCAGATTTCTAAATTAACAAATGGGGCCTATTGTCGGCTGGATGCTAATAGTGCAAAAACATTACGAGAGTTATTGCGTGCGGTAGCGAATTACGCGGTAGGAGGCCGGTTGGCGCTTGAAGAAATGGCAAAAAAAGAGGGCGGCAGTATTTTGCAAATAGCAAAACAACTTTCAAAGTAAGTTTGATTTGGTTAAATTAGAGTAATGCCTTATTTCATTATTGGTATCGCGCTTCTTATAGGCGCTCTATTAATTTCTCGCTGGTACGTGAATGCACCTCCGTCGACCCTGCTTAAAATGTTTAAATGGTTGGCTATTATATTAGCTGTTGTCGTTATTCTGTTTTTTCTCATTGTTGGTCCAAAATTATGGGCTCTCTGGGCATTGCCAGTTTTATTACCTTGGATAATGCGAGCCCGAGCTGCGGCGCGGCTGGCAAAAAATTGGTCGCGTATGTCAAATAATAATAATAAAAAGGTACAACCCGACCCCGAACAGATGTCTGAAGTTGAGACTGGGTTTTTAAGGATGTATCTTGATCACCAAACTGGAGAAATGAACGGTGAGGTTACGCAAGGGAATTTTTCTGGCCAAACACTGAGAAGTCTATCCCTCGAAGATCTTCTTCAATTATTATCTGAGATTAGTGAAGATGTTCAATCAGTTCAGGTGTTAACAGCATACCTAGATAGATATCATAGCGGTGAATGGCAGCAGCATTTTAACGGATCGGAGAGTGTTGGAAATAAGGGCGAATCCATGACTGTGGAAGAAGCTTATGAAATTCTGGGGCTCGAGACGGGCGCGAGTGAAGACGATATTAAGGATGCGCATCATAAATTAATGAATAAAAATCACCCTGATCATGGTGGCTCAAACTTTCTAGCGACAAAAATCAATCAAGCAAAAGACCTGTTGCTAGGGAATTAGCGCCTAGTTAGTGAATATTAGCCAATTACTCTAGGACAGTTGTTGGTGATTTTATGCAATAAGTTTACGTTTGGAATGTGATGAGAATTTTTTCTTTTTGTATAATCATCTTTACCTATTTTTATAGTATTGATATTGTTTCTTCCCAGCCGTGCTCTCTGGATCTTATTGTAAAAAATTACAAGAAAGGCCTCGCTTATCATAAAACAAAGAATTATCAAAAAGCCTTAACTAGGTGGCTCCCATTGGCCGAGGCGGGATTAGGCCCAGCACAGCGGCAAATAGCTTTAATGTATGCGGCCGGAACTGGTCTAAAGAAATCGATACGAAAGGCCCAATTTTGGGCTAAACTTGCGCATCAAGGAAGCGACTTGGCAGGGCTCTATTTGGCTAATGACTTGAGAACAAAATTATCGCCTGAATTACTCGCTTCGATAACCTCTCAGACCGATCAGTGGGCTGCCAAAACAATTAACTGTTCAAGTGGCCAGGTAACAGTTGCTTCAGAACTAAATAATTTGAGCTACAAAGTTATAAAGAATAAACGGATATCGCGCAAAAATTCTCGGTTGATTGATAAAAAGCTTGGCCCAATTTTAAAGTTAGCTATAGGCAAAAATATGGCTAATAAACTGTATTTATCCATAATAGATCAATTTGATTTCTATAATGGGTCGCGTTACGATCGCTATGTTGGATGGAAACCTGGGAATAAATTAAAAAATAAAAATTTAAACGCAGTAAAGCTGTCGGCTAGTAATTTTCAAGATATTAAGCAGGATCATTTTGCTAAAGCGTTATTATTTATTGTCAAGCGGCGGGTTTTTAAAAATCTTCCAAATTCAAAGTTAATAGATCCGTTTATGCGAATAATTAAGGGGAAGAGGGTTTTCGGGTCCGTTTATCCCGATATAAGAAATAGCAATTACTTTAAGATGATGCGTCAAGCCTTTACCATGGCTGAAAAACTTCCTAAACCTTTGAGGCGTTTTATCGATATTATCGATGAAATACACTATAATCCTGCATCAAAATATTATAAACGATCCGGAACAATTGATGCTAAAGGAGCCTTTTATATTAAGTCTCTTAGTTCGGAGGGACATCGGTTGATGTTTGTTCGGCGTAAAGTTCTTTATTCGTCGCCTTTATTTTTTCTTCAAACCTTTATTCACGAGGGTACTCATGCAGTCCAAGATCAAAAGGCTTATAAAAAGTGGACAGACGTAAAGCGTACGCGGAGAATAATTAGTGTTCTCCAAACGAAGGGTGCTAGTTCTAAAAAAATAAACGACCTTCAAAAGAAGAACCAAATAAAATTGGATTATGTTAACCGCTGGTATAGAGGGGTAAAGACAAAGGCAGGGCGTATTCAGGATATGGTATTCGAATGTGAGGCAACAAAAAATGAAATTAAGGCAGTAAAAATTGTTGGTGCTTCACCTGATATAATGAAAGGGTCAGGCTACATAAAACTATGCCCGAAAGCTCAACGCCAAATTATTCAATGGAAGGATGATCTTAGTCGTTTGAGCCGTAAAAAGGTCCGCTAATTATGAAGAATGTTACGAACTCATACGATGTTCCACTTGCGAGTTCATCAAGCCTGTGGCAATAAAGTCTCATTTACTTTCATTTATAAACTATAGTTGTAGAAATTGTGATGGAACGAGTTAGAAAAGCTGTTTTTCCAGTTGCTGGACAAGGGACGCGCTTCTTGCCTGCTACCAAGGCTATGCCAAAAGAAATGCTTCCAGTTGTTGATAAACCTTTAATCCAATATGCGGTTGAAGAAGCACGCGATGCCGGCATTGAGGAATTTATTTTTGTAACTGGACGCGCTAAGTCGGCAATAGAAGACCACTTTGATTATAGTTATGAGCTTGAACATTTGCTTGAAGATCAAGGGAAAACTGAGATTTTGGCAGCAGTTCGCGAGTTAATCCCAGAGGCCGGTAAGGTTTCATATACACGTCAGCAAAAACCGCTCGGACTTGGTCATGCTGTTTGGTGTGCCAGGTTTCATATTCAAAACGAACCCTTTGCAGTACTTCTGGCGGATGATTTGATTTTGGCTAAAACGGGATGTTTAAAACAGATGATGACGACGTATCATCAGGTGGGTGGTAATCTAGTGGCCGTTGAAGATATTGCGAGAGAGGAAACGGATCGTTACGGAATTTTGGATGTTGTAGATGATGATGGCACTATTGCCAAAGCCAAAGGCCTAGTGGAAAAACCCAAACCAGCGGATGCTCCATCAACGCTCTCAATTATTGGACGATATATTTTACAGCCGGAAATCATGGCGTATTTAGATCGACAGGAAAAAGGTGCTGGTGGTGAAATACAGTTGACCGATGCGATGGCACGTTCCATCGGTGAAATACCGTTTCATGGTCAACGTTTTGAAGGCACCCGATATGATTGCGGTAATCAACTAGGGTTCCTGGAAGCTAATATAGCTTTTAGTCTAGACCGCGGAAATATGCGAGAGGGTGTTAAGAAAATTCTTAAAAAATATAAATAAATTATGGGAAAGTGTTTATGCGTATTGCAATGATTGGGGCGGGCTACGTTGGCCTTGTTTCTGGTGCATGTTTTTCTGAATTTGGCGTTGATGTTGTGTGTGTCGATAAAGATGCCGATAAGGTTAGTTTACTTAATGACCTTCAAATGCCCATTTATGAGCCAGAACTTACCACGATTGTAAAGAAAAATATAAAAGCCGGTAGACTTTCTTTTACTACCGATTTAGTAGCCAGTGTTAAAGATGCAAATGCGGTCTTCATAGCTGTAGGCACGCCAAGCCGACGCGGAGATGGTCACGCTGATCTCACCTATGTCTATGATGCCGTTCGTGAAGTGGCTACGGCATTAGACGGATATACCGTGATAGTAACTAAATCAACTGTTCCCGTTGGTACAGGTGATGAAATTGAAAGGATGTTAAGTGATTTATGTCCCGATGGAAATTTTGATGTTGTTTCAAACCCAGAATTTCTGCGTGAAGGATCGGCAATAAACGATTTTATGAGACCAGACCGAGTGGTGTTAGGAACAACCAGTGAGAAAGCTCAAGAAGTTATGCGTGAACTCTACCGTCCGTTGTACCTAATCGATACACCAATCCTATTTACTGCCCGTCGTACAGCCGAGCTTATTAAGTATGCAGCTAATACATTCTTGGCAACCAAAATTACATTCATAAATGAAATTGCTGATCTATGTGAACAAGTTGGAGCAGATGTTCAAGACGTTGCTAAAGGTATTGGTCTTGATGGCCGCATTGGTAATAAATTCCTTCATGCGGGACCGGGCTACGGAGGGTCCTGCTTTCCTAAAGATACACTTTCGCTGGTCCGGACAGCGCGAGATGCAAATAGTCCAATAAAAATTGTCGAGACTGTAATTGAAATTAATGAGAAACGTAAATACCAAATGGCGAATAAAATCTTACGCGCTTGCGGCGGAAGCTTTAAAGATAAAAAGGTCGCTGTTCTGGGACTGACCTTCAAACCGAATACCGATGACATGCGGGATTCTCCTAGTTTGGTTATTGTTCCGGCATTAGTCAAAGGAGGCGCAGATGTTTATGTTTACGATCCTCAAGGTATGGATGAAGCAAAAGGAATGCTAAAGGGTGTCCATTGGTGCAGTGATACTTACGAAGTTATGGAGAATGCTGACGTTATTGCAATTTTAACAGAGTGGAATGAATTCCGGGCTCTTGATTTCGAGCGCGTGAAGTTTTTAATGAGTAAACCAATAATGGTAGACTTGAGAAATATATATAATCCCGATGAGATGGTAGCAGCAGGTTTTGATTATCATTGTGTGGGCCGTAAATCTTCCAACGGACATTAGTATAAAACATCAAGTATAAACTTACATAAGGTATTGTTGGATTATGAATGATAAACGAAAGCTCGATCCAATTATCCTTCGAGAGTACGATATTCGGGGCGTCGTGGGAGAAAATTTAAATGCTGGTGAAGTAAGATCAATCGGTCGCGGTTTTGGTTCTTTAGTTAGAGAGCAGGTGGGGCTCCATTTGGCTCCTACTGTAGCGGTAGGCTATGATGGCAGATTGAGTTCATTGGAACCGCGTCTGGTATTGACGTTAAAAACGTCGGATGCGGTCCGACGCCAATGTTGTATTACGCTACTCATGAGCTTGCTACAGATGCTGGTATTATGATTACAGGTTCACATAATCCATCAAATTATAATGGTTTAAAATTTGTGCTGACTGGCAAGCCGTTCTTTGGGGCAGATATTCAAAGACTTGGCAAGCGAGTTGAGGCCGGAGATTTCCATGGGGGTCCTGGAAGCATCAAAAAACATAACCTTGAATTAAGGTATATTAAGCGATTATTACATGACTTTTCTGGTAAAAAAGAACTAAGTGTTGTTTGGGACCCGGGGAACGGGTCTTCTGGTGAGATTGTTCAAGAGTTGATCAAACACTTGCCCGGTAAACATTTTCTAATCAACGAAAAAATTGATGGCAGCTTTCCCGCGCACCATCCTGATCCCACGATTGAGAGTAATCTCACGCAGTTAAAGAACTTAGTCATTAAAAATGGCTGTGATCTTGGCATCGGTTTTGATGGTGACGGTGATCGAATTGGTTTGATAGATTCAAAAGGGCGAGTTCTATGGGGCGACCAAATTTTAATATTATTAGCACGCGATGTTCTTAAAAATAAACCCGGTGAAACGATTATTGCTGACGTTAAAGCTAGTAAAGTATTTTTCGATGAAATTGCTAAAGCTGGCGGAAGGCCAGTTATGTGTGCAGCGGGGCATTCGCTAATTAAAAGTAAAATGTTGGAAATAAATTCACCGCTCGCAGGAGAGATGAGTGGCCATATTTTTTTTGCGGATAAATATTTTGGTTATGATGATGCAATTTATGCAGCTATACGTTTGTTGACGATTTTATCTCATGCCGACCAAAGTTTGACCGAGATGCATGATGATTTACCAAAAATGTTAAACACACCAGAATTACGAATTGATTGTCCCGAAGAACGGAAGTTTGATGTTATTAAAGAAATAAAAAGCCGCTTAAGCAGTATAGAGGGCGCCACTGTCCATGATATTGACGGTGTACGCGTTGAAACTAAAGATGGTTGGTGGTTGGTCCGAGCGTCTAATACTCAAGCAGTTTTAGTAGCTAGGTGTGAATCGGCTACTGAAGTTGGCCTACTATTTCTAAAACAACAGATAAGAGAACATCTTGCTGCCAGTAAAATTGATCCACCGATTGATTTAATTTGAGAATGCAATAAAAAAGTTTTTCTAACGCGAAGCGACTTCTGTGTTAGAAGGCAAATTTATTGCCAAGCAAGGCTTGCGGTATTTTTTGAGGACCCTACAGGTTTTGTAGGCATTACGTTTGTCTATACCTATTATTCGTGCCCGATATAAGATGCGATTGCGAGATTTTCTTAATGGCATTACTCTTACGTAGCCACCTTTTAAAACTTTAGAATATTTGTTTGAGATATTTTTAGCTAAATTCAGGGCCGGTTTCCGATTGTAAAATGCACCAACTTGCACGCCCCAAATTCGTTTTTTGTGCGAAGCCAAGGCGTTTTTTTTACCTGACTTAGTTTTTGTTTTGTATATCACCCGAGGTTTAGTAGACTTTTTAGCTTTGAAAGCACGAGTTAGGAGTTGCTTCATATGGTTATTACGTGCTCGTGATGTATTACTTCCAAAAACTACTCCAATGACGCGTTTGCCATTTCTTTTGGCTGTTGTAACTAAGTTATAGCCTGACGCACGGATATAGCCGGTCTTCATACCCTCTGCTCCACGAAACGTCTTTAAAACCTTATTATGTGTTCGATAAGTTCGGCCTTGAAACGTAAAAGCTTGGCGAGAAAATAAGTGATAATATTTTGGAAAATGTGTAATTATAGCCCGTGTGAGAACTGCCATATCCTTAGCCGTTGACATTTGACCTCGATGAGGTAGCCCGGATGCGTTTCGAAAAGTCGTCCGTGACATTCCAAGCTTTCGAGCCTTTGCTGTCATTAGGAGAGCAAATCGTCGTTCATCTCCGCCAATCGATTCCGCTATCACCGTCGCTACATCATTAGCTGACTTTATAATGATGGCCATTATAGCATCATTGACTTTGATTGATTGGCCAGGTTTTAGTCCGAGCCTTGAAGCGGGTTGGTTTGCCGCTTTACGGGAAATACCTAGTCGACTGGAAAACCCAAGTTTTTTTTGCTCTATTGCTTCAAATAGTAGGTAAAGGGTCATGAGCTTTGTTAGTGATGCTGGATAATTTCTAGTGTTTTCATTGACCGCATGAAGCAATTCACCGGTTTTTGAATCTATGACCAGAGAGGCATATTTTGCGTTGGATATCTTAGCTGAAAAGACTAAGCTTATAGCAAATATTCCAATTAAAATTAATTTAGATTTAAGCATAAATTTCGTTAAACTCCCATTTTTTTGATTTCATGAAAATATGCTAAATTTGGCGTAATCAATTTAGAAATAGATCTTTTTAGTTGGTAAAGAGTATGCGAAGTTCAGCGTGAAGTCCATTACTTAGAAAAAGTCAGTTAAGTTATTCTTATTGATAGGTAAAAGAAATAAATTATAAGCTAATCTACAATTTTTTCTATGACTAATTTTATTTAAACTACTGGATCGCTGTAAACAAATGATTAATGGATGGTAATGGTGAGCATGCAACAAAGTCTTTTATGGTTTTTCAGAGTGTCCATGGGTCTTGTTGTAATAATATTGTCATCTTGTTCTTATCAAGGTGGAAGTGAACAGCCAGCCATAAGAAAGTTTACCTGGTTTAGTTATATTGCAGCTGAAGATATTAGAACAAGGTGCGATTATTCAGCTGATTCACAATATCGTTTTGTTTATAATGGGGTGTATAACGAACAAGTTCGTACCTATGATATTTTCCAAGTCGAAAAGGATCGGTATAAAATTAAAATTAACGTCACCGAAGAAGCAGATTTTTCATCAATTTCACTCAATCTTGATGATCCAGATTTATTTCAGCCATGGCGACCAAAATCATCTGTTACTAATGTATCTACCAAAGATGTTGATATATTGCAAAAAACGTTAAGAAATATAGGTTTTTTTGATTCTCCACCACCTTCGAAAAATTTATCGTCAATTAACTTCTATTGGATTGTTTCAGTCTGTATTGATGGAAAATTTAGTCAGAATGCTTATTTTTGGCCCGATGATAAATTCAAAAAAGCGCAGTTTCCAAAGCTTCTAAGTATCTGGGATTTTACAGATATTCCAATAAATCCGCCGCGTGAGACTACAAATTTTAGAATTTATGGAACTACAGAAACCAGAAATTTTAGAAACCACTTTAATCTAAAGTTTGGCAGTAATGGGTTGTTGAGCCACAATCTACTAAAATGAGTGTTGTTAACTTTTTTTTTGGATATAATGATGCAGACTACTATTTTGTTTCGTCGGTATAGAACAGATAGGATAGTTGAAATATAGATTAATTCATTGGTACAAATATTTGGATAGGTACTTGAAAATAATATGATAGCTAACTAATTCAAAATAGAGACAATTAGTTAATAAACTAGATAACAGACAAGTATAAGTGCTGGAATGAAAAGAGACGACGATAACGGTGATGACGGAAGAGGCGATTTTGAGGATGGTGTCGCCTTAAAAACCCGAACACGAACGAAAAAACCCTCAATGTATAAAGTTCTGATGCTGAATGATGATTATACGCCAATGGAATTTGTTATCCATGTGCTTGAGCAATTTTTTTCGAAGAACCAAGACGAAGCCACTCAGATAATGTTGCATGTCCATCAAAAAGGTGTTGGAGTGTGCGGAGTGTTTACCTATGAGGTTGCAGAAACTAAAGTGAATCAAACTATGGATATGGCGCGACAGCACCAACATCCTCTCCAGTGTACTATAGAAAAGGATTAGTTTGGATAACAAACTATGCAGGTAATTTATGCTTTCTCGTAATTTAGAACAAAGTCTTCATCGTGCTCTTGCATTGGCGACAGAACGTAATCATGAATTTGCGACGCTTGAACATCTTTTGCTAGCACTGACCGATGATCAAGATGGTGTTTCTGTACTAAGAGCTTGTGGGGTTGAAGTGGATAAGTTGCGCCAAGAATTATCTAGTTTTATCGAGGATGATTTAGGTGATTTAGTTACAGAAAAGTTATCTGAACCAAAGCCAACAGCTGGTTTCCAGCGAGTGGTTCAACGGGCAGCAATTCACGTGCAATCCTCGGGGCGAGAAGAGGTTACAGGCGCTAATGTTCTGGTTGCTATATTTTCTGAGCGCGAGGCCCATGCTGTCTATTTTCTGCAGATGTATGATATGACGCGGCTGGATGCCGTAAATTATATTTCCCATGGTATCGCGAAAGTGCCAGGGTTTTCTGATACCAAAGAAGCTCAAGGCGTCGACGAAGGTGTGACGGAGGATCAAGATGCCAAGACTGGCAGTGAGGCATTAGATGCCTATTGTGTCAATCTTAATCAAAAAGCTATCGACGGTAAAATTGATCCATTAATTGGGCGCGAATCCGAGATTGACCGTACGATCCAGATACTCTGCCGTAGGACTAAAAATAATCCACTGTATGTTGGCGATCCAGGAGTAGGTAAGACAGCGATAGCTGAGGGCCTTGCTCGCCGGATTGTTAATCGTGAAGTGCCTGAAGTGCTAATTGATAATGTTATATATTCCTTGGATATGGGAACGTTGCTGGCGGGCACTCGCTATCGAGGCGATTTTGAGGAACGCATAAAAGCGGTCCTCACCGAGCTTGAAGACATGCCACATTCAATTTTGTTTATTGATGAAATTCATACGGTGATAGGTGCAGGCGCCACCAGCGGAGGCTCGATGGATGCTTCTAATTTGTTGAAACCCTCTTTACAAAATGGTGCGCTTCGGTGCGTTGGTTCTACTACTTACAAAGAATTTCGGGGATACTTTGAAAAAGACCGGGCGTTGGCTCGACGGTTTCAAAAGATTGATGTTCACGAGCCGTCTGTTGAAGACACAGTCAAAATTTTGCGGGGCCTTAAGCCTTATTATGAAGAACATCATAATGTGCGTTATACGGCTGAAGCTCTTCGACAAGCGGTTGAGCTGTCGGCACGGTATATCCACGATCGGAAATTACCGGATAAGGCTATCGATGTTATCGATGAAGTGGGCGCTTCTCGTATGCTGTTACCAGAAAATAAGAGAAAAAAAACTATTTCGGCGAAAGATGTTGAAAATGTCATTGCGACAATGGCACGAATACCACCAAAGACTGTTTCACGGGATGATAAGAAAATTCTTGTTAATTTGGAGCGTGACCTTAAGACTATGGTGTTTGGTCAAGACAACGCTATAAATGAACTTTCCGGTGCTATCAAGCTGGCTCGGGCCGGTTTACGTGACCCTGAGAAACCAATTGGAAACTATTTATTTTCTGGTCCCACAGGCGTTGGCAAAACTGAGGTGGCGAGACAATTATCTCGTTCCATGGGCATAGATTTGGTGCGTTTTGATATGTCGGAATATATGGAACGACACACAGTTTCGCGTTTGATTGGTGCTCCTCCCGGTTACGTTGGCTTTGATCAAGGGGGGCTTTTGACAGATGCAATAGATCAGCAGCCTCATGCTGTTTTGCTTCTTGATGAGATTGAGAAAGCTCATCCTGATTTATTTAATATTTTACTGCAAATTATGGATCATGGAAAGTTAACAGATAACAATGGCAAAAGCGTTGATTTTAGGAATGTTGTTTTGATTATGACCAGCAATGCTGGCGCTGTAGAAATGGCTAAAGCTTCAATTGGCTTTGAGCGCGAAGAGAGGGAAGGTGATGACGAAGAGGCCATTGAAAAAATGTTTTCGCCTGAGTTCCGTAATCGTCTTGATGCCATTGTTTCTTTTTCCAGTTTGTCACCGGAAGTTATGGGCAAGGTTGTTGATAAATTTGTGATGGAACTTGAATCGCAATTGAGCGATCGTGACGTTACCATTACCCTGACGGATCAATCTCGCGAATGGTTGGCTAAGAAAGGCTACGATAGAAAATTTGGTGCGCGGCCTCTATCTAGGGTTATCCAAGAATATATTAAAAAGCCTCTTTCCGAACAATTATTGTTTGGAGATTTAACGAAGGGTGGCAATGTTCAGGTAAAAGTTAAAAATAAGGAACTTGATTTCGAATACTCTAAAATTGCAATGCTTACCAGTAAAGAAAAAAAACGGTCAGGGAAAGGTAGTCGCGGTTTGGATGATAAGAAGCCTGAGTTAGTAAAGTAAAACATTCTGTCTCAAATACTAACTAGATTAATTATCTTTTTCATCCAGATTGTCCGTCGTCATGCAATTGGAACAAAGAGTGGGCT
>LWDU01040749.1_pt1 | contig 45758 bp, 48 predicted proteins | sample 727161 | NCBI WGS metagenome assembly LWDU01 (sample SAMN04566230, study PRJNA314399) | hydrothermal vent metagenome | isolation source: deep sea hydrothermal plume seawater | place: Mexico: Gulf of California, Guaymas Basin | collected 2004-07-11
ATGCAACTAGAGACTACCTAATGGATATTTCTTGAATCTTATGGCTCCTGTTACTACTCTCTGGAGTTCAACCAAGCGTTTGATTCGATGAACCCTGTCAGGAACATCGAAGTACACAGAACCTTCGAGCCCAACGATGCAATCCATAGAGGGGAAGTCTTCATGTTGAAGCGACTCATAGTCATCCTTGCCGCAATGGCAATGGTGGCATCGGCCTGCGGGTCCGATGGCAGCGACAGTGCAGCAAGATCAAGTGACAGTGCGAGTGCTGCCCCGACAACTGCGGCTCCTACGCCAGACGCACCAGCAGAGGTAACACTCAACAGCAGCCCTGATGATGGCATCACCGATGACGTCATCAAGGTCGGCTGGATTGGTGACTTGACTGGTCCTACTGCTTCGGCTCAGGCGTTCAACGCTCATGGCTCGCACGCCTACTTCGAGTGCTCGAACGCCGACGGCGGCCTCTTCGAGCGCCAGTGGGAGTTCTTCTCTGAGGACGACGGCTACAACGCTGAGAAGTCAGCGATCGCCCTCACCAAGTTGCTCGAGGACGAAGAGGTCCTCGCCCTAGTCGACCTTGGCGGTTCCGGACAGGCCGCGCAGGCCATTCCGGAACTCGAGGCCACGGGCGTGCCGGTTATCGGTCCTCCGCAGACAATTGACCCGACGCTTGGTAGCGGTCAGTTCTTCCACAACCTTGCGGCGTACGGCGATCAGGCCGACATTGCTGTCGGTGAGATGGCCAAGAGACTCGGCGACGCGTCCAACGCTGTCGTGCTGGGAATCGTCCTCGAGGTCCCATCGGGCACCGAGTACGCCACGTACGTGCAGGATTCGGTGACCGCTGCTGGCGGCACCTACGTAGGCACCGAGTACGTCGGCCTGCGGGTCCAGGAGGCAACCGCCCAGATCATCAAGCTGGAGAAGGCTATTGAGCAGTACGGCGTGAACTTCGTGACCTTGCACGGTGCGCCGTACCACAACGAGCTCGTGCTCAAGGCCATGTCGGCTGCCGGCATCACCGACATCCCGGTGGTTGGTATCCACGGTGTGGCGACGAACTCGATCTTCTTGAACTCGCCTGAGGACGTCACTGACGACACCTACGGCGTGCACTCGTTCAAGACGTCGAACTCCGACGCTGAGGGTGCATCCGAGTTGAAGCGTTGCGCCGACCTGGCCGGTTACCCCGGCGAAGACCTGGTGAACAACTTCTCGCACGGATTCGTCAACAGCTACATCTTGCATCAGGCCATCGTGAAGGCTGCCGAGCAAAACAGCGGCAACGTGACCCGCGCGACCTTGACCAAGGCGCTACAGGGCAAGTTCGACACGATGGGGCTTTCCTGCGACATCGACTGGTCAACGAGCAACCACAGCCCATGTGGTGCACCGTTCACGATGGATCGTGCAACCGGAGGCATGGTGCAAGCCGGTTCGTTCAGCGACTACGCGGAATTCCTCGACGGCGTCTACGGCATCGATCCGGTCGTGTTCGAGTACGAGTTGGCCATTGGTGACACGGAGCGTTCTGTGGGCCGGTTCTGCGACTCACCATTTCCAGGGATATGGGCTTTGCAGAAGCTCGCGGTATCACGATGGAATCGGTCGCGTGCAGTTCGGGCCCAGCGAACGCTGCTGCGTTGATTGCCGATGAGGTTGACTTCGTCAACAACACGCCGGACAACATGTTGGGCATCCGCAACGCGGGCTCCGACGTAGTCATGTTCGCCCAGTCCATCGACTACCACTTCTTCGACGTTGTGGTGTCGATCAATGGTGCTGTCCCGACTATGGACTGCGACCAGGGCGACTGGGAGTGCGCTATGGCTGCCCTCAACGGCACCAATGTCGGTGTTGTGGCTCGAGGCGCAGCTGCCGAGCAGATCGCCCGCCAGCTTCTAGATTCGGCTGGTTTCGATCCAGAGGACACGACGTACATCGCGACCGGTCTGGCCGCTGGTTCCATCGCTGCGATGGATTCCGGTGAGGTCGACTGGTGCGTGTGCTTCGAGCCGGGACTAACCACTCCGGTCATGATCGGTGTGGCCTACGCGCCGTTCACTCTGCGAGGTGGCGATGGCCCGGATGCGTTGGCCTGGCCTTCGCTTGTCCGCACGACTTCACGGTCCACAATAGAGAAGTACCCGAACTTCGTACGTCACTATTCGGCGGCCGCCCGAGAAGCTGCGGACTGGATGCGGGACAACCGTGACGAGACAATCGTCAAGATTGCGGAGTACCTGACCGGCGGCGACGCCGAGTTGGCTGCGGCGCTGTACGACAACAACATTGCAAGCCTCTCAAAGACCGGCGTGCTTGACCGCGCTGGAATCGAGAACAATATTGCGTATGCGCTCGGTCGAGGAATCATCGCCGAGACAATGTCGTTTGACGAGGTTGCAGTAGACCTCGAAGGTTAAGACCAAGGCTGTGCCCTCTATCTAGGGAGGCCACAGCAGTAACGGATAGAGAGGCCGGGGCCAAAAGGCCCCGGCCTCTTTCCGTAACTACTAACGCACCTGAACCCACTCACCTATCGGCACTAGCGTCTTAAGAGCACGCTCCAGGAAAGAGAACTTGACCATGTTGCCCAATGGCTTTATTTCCGGTGTGCAGCAAGTCGCATTGGTTGTGCGTGATGTTGAAGCGACTATTGAGTCATACACCAAACAGGCCGGGATTGGTCCGTGGCGAGTAGCTCTGCTTGAACCGCCACGCCTAACAGCTATGCGCGTTCGTGGTGAGTCAGTCGAGTACAGCTTTAAGTACGCCGTCGCGTGGACGGGTGACACGATGTGGGAGATCATTGAGCCGGTCGACGGCCCGTCAATCTATAAAGAGTTCCTCAATGATCACGGCGAGGGAGTCCACCACATCCTCGTACAGCACGAGGGGCTCGACTTCGACACAGCCCTTGAGCAGTTCGGCAAACGGGGCTGCCCCCCGGCTATGGAGGGTCGCATAGGAGACATCCGTTTTGCTTATCTCGAGTCTGAAGGACCACTTAAGACCACGCTTGAGATCATTGACCGTCCGCCAGGTGCGCAGCCCGTGACACCGGACTACTGGTACCCCGCCAAGCCAGAAGAGACTGAGTAGTTAATCGAGGTCGTCAATACTCGGCCAGTTGGCCGTTAACCGTGTCGACACGAACTCTTTTTCGATACCAGCCACCACAGGCGTGGTCTAGGCGGCTGTAATCCCACCATCGATTGGCACGATCGCACCCGTGGTCCATGCAGATTCGTCTGAAGCCAGATAGAGAGCGAAGGCGGCAATCTCCTCCGTCATGCCCAGTCGCCCGATCGGGTAGCGCTGCACAGATTCTTCAAGGATCTCTTCGTAAGTTGCATCTACGCCAGCAGCAGAGGTGGCCGCGAAACCACCTTTCTCCATATAGGTCTTTTCCACCAGAGGGGTGGGGACCGTACCCGGGCAGATGGCGTTCACCCGTATCTTGGATGGCCCGTATTCGACTGCCATCTGCTTGGTCAGGCCGATCACGCCTGCCTTCGCTGCTGCGTAGGACGCGATCCCCGCTATTCCAATCAGTCCGCCGACACTTGCCTGGTTGATGATGGAACCGCCGCCAGCTTCGATCATCCCTGGGAGGCATCCGCGGCTGCAAAGCCAAACGGACGTCAGGTTGACGGCGATCACCTTTTCCCACTCAGCGAGTGTGGTGCTTTGGGCATTGCCTGAACCTGCGATGCCCGCGTTGGAGTAGAGAACCGTCACCGCTCCAAATGCGTAGGTGGTCTCAGCAACCATCTGTTCGACCAGGTTTTCGTCAGTGACATCCACCTCACAAGCGATTGCCCGGCCGCCCGCACCAAGGATTTCTTCGACAGTGGTGTCGAGTCCCTGCTGATCACGGTCAGCGCATCCGACTTGTGCTCCTTCGGCTGCGAACCGAATGGCCGACGCGCGACCGATGCCCGAACCGGCTCCAGTCACAATCGCTACCTTCCCCGCAAGGCGGTCGCCCATACCCACAGAATCCTTCCATCCAAGTGTTGTCTCGACCAGAGAGGTCAAACTAAACCAGTCCTTAGACTAGTTACGTGTTATCGCGTTGGCTACGAGTAGGCGCCCTACTCGTCATCACAATGTGGGGACTGGTATTCGTCGCAATCCACGAACTTCTTACAGTGCTGGATACCATACAGATCGTTGTTATCCGATACTGGATCTTCAGTTTCATCTTTCTTCTACTATTGCTCTGCCAGCCCAACTTACGTCCTAAGTTCACCCGACAGGACTGGGGTATGTACATTTTCGCTGGCATTTTGGCCGTGCCAGGAGCTCAATTTCCCATCGTCTACGGACAACGGTTTCTCGCCCCACCCCTGGTGTCACTTATTGCCGGCCTAACTCCTGTGATGGCAATTGTTCTGGCGAAAATATTCCTGACAGAAAAACTTTCTCGCTTCCAGCTTCTGGGCTGCCTAATAGCGCTAGCCGGATCACTAGCAATAATCTTGGTAAGCAGCGGCGATGGGACCGAGCTGACCGATTCCAATCCTGCTATGGCCGCATTAGCCCTGATTACGCCGTTATCGTGGGCGGGCTACATGATTTTCATGCGTCGTGTTTCCACCCGCCACAGCGCACTTACTTCAACCGGCACGGCAGTGGTCTTGGGAACCCTGTGGACAACCCCCTTCTGGAATCACGGCGCCAGCGGTATCGCCAATCTCGAAGTGCCAGATCTTCTATGGCTCCTCTACCTAGCAATAGGCGGAACCCTGTTGACGTACTGGATCTACTTTCGGGTCATAGCTGAAATCGGGGCAAACCGTGCAGCCACCTACATGTTTGCAGTACCTCTGATGGCCCTATTCTGGTCGTGGATGATCTTGGGATACGTGCCTTCCGCACCCGCGCTTATGGGCGGAGTGGTACTATTAATTGGTGTGGCGATGGCTCAAAAAACAAGTTATAACCACAGTGCAGAAGAGTCTTCTATCAGGCTATAGCACGCCCTACAACGACCTTTATTTGCAGATCAGGTTGGGGCCAAGAACTCCGAGATGGCGCGATGGCTGGACTCGTCTTCAAAAGTCGCAGCTGTAGCGATCACCGCGCCGTCAATACCTCCTCTGGCGTCACGATTCAGATGACATTTAATCGCCTTGAGCGCGTGACGACTATGACAGGAGATTGACAAGGCGAGGTCGTGGGCGGCAGAAATGAGGTCATCTTCTTCGACGACGTCCATCACCAGACCGATCTCTTGGGCAGTTATGGCATTGAGTTCTTCGGCGCTACAAGCCAGCCTCATCGTCCACGGAAGACCGATCTTTTGGGCAGCCCGGGTAATACCGAACCCGGGCATGAGGCCATGATCGACCTCGCGAAAGGCAAAGCGTGCACCAACAGACGCGATCGCCATGTCGCATGCCATCGTGATCTCCAAGCCCCCGCCATGCGCAATACCGTGCACCGCAGCGATGACGGGAACTGCACATTCTTGAATCGAGTGAAACGCAGCAAAGACAGCCCCGACGTGTTCCTCGGCGCGCTCCTTTGACTCCGTCAACGGTGGAAAGGTAGAGATATCGCCTCCTGCCGAGAAGGCCCTTCCTGCTCCCCTAAGAACCACGCAGTTGATATCAGTGTCCGAACTCAACCGACCCATCCACTCCGTCAACTGATCGACAAAGGGCCGATCCATGGCGTTGAGCTTTTCTGGCCGGTTCATCACAAGGTGAGCGACTCGACCAGCGTGCTTCTCGAGCAGGAAGCGTTCTTCGGTATGCCCAGACATGAATACTTCCCCCTCAGCCCGGTCCCAGTCTCAACCCAGCGTCTAAACGGATGGTCTCTCCGTTGAGAAACGTGTTTTCCATGCAATGGACCACAAGATTGCCGAGGTCCTCAGGTCGGCCAAGACGCTTCGGGAAGACGTTCCCTGAGACGATGGAGTCAACTGTCTCCTGATCCAACGTATCCAGCATCGGCGTATTCATGGTTCCGGGGCAGATGCACAAAACCCTCACTCCATGCAGTGCCAAATCCCGTGCGAGCGGAGAAGTAAGCCCAACGACACCCGCTTTTGATGCTCCGTAGGAAGCTTGGCCGACCTGTCCTTCGAATGCGGCGATAGATGCAAGGTTGACGATCAGTCCTCGCTCACCTTCTTCCGACGGTTCATTTTTCGCCATTACTGCGACGGCATGGCGCAGTACATCGAAGAGTCCAACGAGGTTGATGTCGATGTGCTGCTTGAAGTGATCAAGTGGGTGAGGGTCGCCATCTCTGGAGATCACCCTCTTGCCAAAACTGATTCCAGCACAACTCACAAGTAGGTCGAGTCGTCCGTGTACTTCGGCAGCCCCCGAAACTGCATCTTCTACCTGTGCCGTATCAGTGACATCGCACTGGTGACAGCTAACCAAGTCCCCAAACTGATCAACCAGAGCGCCGGTTCCTTCGAGGTTCTGGTCCAGTATTGCCACGCGTGCGCCTCGCTGGAGTATGGACAGAGCAACTCCTGCTCCAAGCCCTGAGGCACCCCCAGTCACTAGACCGACTGAGCCTTCAACCTTCATTCTCCACTCCCGGATGTCGTCGATATCACTTCTTCACCAAACCTACGAAGGGCTTCACACGTTGCTTCATGGCTGGGCCCCTTCGGGTGCCGAAACCTGAGTGCCAGATACTGAACTCCCGTCAGATCTCTCCATTGATTGACGGTATGGCGCAATTGCTCTCCGTCTCCTACCAGGAACCTCCCTGGCGATAACAGGTCGAAGTTGACTTCTGAACGTGGAAGCGACCCTGCTGCCCACGGTTCAAAATGGGGTCGGTAGGCGCCGACGTTGTAATAGAGCCGGTGCACAGCGGCTACAGATTCGGCCCACTCTGCCATAGCGGGCTCATGGTCATTGGCAATCCAAGCCTCCCGGAACATGCCGACTGCCGCCGAGGTGCCGTGAGCTTGGCAACGCTTTCGATAGTTCTCTGCGAGCTCGGCGACTACCTCGACGTGCCTCTGTGGGTCAGCCAGCCAGAGGTCACCGAACCGCGCGGCACGATCAATCCCAGCACTTCCATGGCCTCCAAGCCAGATCGGTGGCCGTGGTTCTGAATACGGACGCGGAGTGATTTGAGCTGTGATCTGGAAGAAGTCTCCATCATGTCTAAAGGGCTCTCCCGAGAAGCAGAGTTCCAGGATGTGGAGGATCTCTTCGAACCGCTGGGTCCGGGTCCCATGTTCGACTCCGTAGGCCAGGAAATCAGCGATCTGGTGCCCGGCCCCCAAGCCCAAGATGAAACGCCCGCTGGATAGCCAATCCAACATCAGGGCGTCTTCGGCTATTCGTAGTGGATGGTGCAACGGGGCCGCCAGTACTGCGGTTCCGAAGCGAAGTGTCGACGTTGCTTGCAGGATGGCCGCGCCTACGACCGTGGGTGAAACGACTGCCCCGTTCCTGGCCTGGTGGAACTCGGGAAGGAAGACGGCATCAAAGCCCGCTCCTTCGGCCACCTGAGACTCGGTAAGCAGCTCGGCAAGAAAGTCGTCGAGGCTTTGACCGATTCCCTGAATCGGAAGAACGACCCCGTATTCCATGAGTGATCTGTGCCTGCCTACGCCGGGATCAGCTAATTGAATCAGAATTCACGGAGCCGGGCGCCGGTTGGGTCGACTTCCTCTCTCAAGATCCGCAACTCTTCTTCGGTCGGTCTTTCTGTAATTGGGACCTCGCCGTTCGGCACCAGCACTTCAAAGCCTGTCGATTCTTGGACTTCGCTGACGGTCACGCCGGGATGCAGAGAGGCGATACGCATTCTGCGACTTACTGGGTGGAAGTCAAAGACACAGAGATTCGTAATACAGAGCTGCGGGCCCCCTGGGAGACCGAGCCTCTCCCGATGGCCTCCGCCGTCCCCCCAGCCGATACCGGATCGAAAGTCGAGTTTCTCAACGAAAGTCCGAGTGTTATGAGTTGTATTCCACAAGTAGATCTTCGGAATCATCGATCCCAGGTCGGCCATGCCACCACCCCCCGGAAGACGCACCTTCGGTGCGTCATACGAGCCGATGACCGTGTTGTTCACGTTGCCCCGAGAATCCATCTGTGCGCCACGGAAGGCGAACGTGTTGTATCTCGCCCCCGACGCATACGACCAGAAGTCGTGCGCGCTTGTCGACAACATAGATGCACCATCCCAAAGAGCATCCGACAGGGTGGATTCAGGGATGGCAGGCGGATTCGCATCAATGGCCACGGACGAGGCTGCCCACACCAGGTTTGGAGCATGCGTACGTCGCGCCAGAAGATAGCCACACACCGGGATGAAAGAGACAGCCCCGTTGAACGCCCGAGTGTCATCATCCATCGCCCGGCTGAAAGCCACCACCATTAGCTCATCAACGGTGCATCCATATCCCTCAACTTCAGGGGTCATAACGACGGCCTCCTAATCGAAGCGATCATCTCATCGCCACCGCTGGACTGGATGAAGTCTTCCCAGGTCTCAGGTCCCAACACTCTGTCGGCGAAGAACCTTGCGAACTCCTCCGGATCAGCTGCGGCAGCTGAGTACGCCTGGAAGAACTCGGTGTGGTGCCTGTACTCCGGGAAGCATGAACTCGGATAGGCCCCTACCTCAGCGAGCGAAACGCCACTCACCATGAACTGCGGGTATGTGGTCCTGTGAGGCTCTGCGACCACGTCCGCATGGTCCACATATCGCTCCACTGACACAAACGTTCTCTCCGCCGCATTCACTATTTCGTTGTCCATCCAGATCAGCTTCGGATCGACACGAACATTGCCTAACTCATCTGCCGAATGGGCATGAACGAGGGCCACGTCTATGGGGAGACGGGTGCATGCCACATAATGCTCCCCAGTGGCTTGATCAACTTCCTCTCGAATCGTCCCAATCTGTTCGTGGAGGGGGATCAGATCTGTGCCAAGTCCGGCCTTCGTTGGAACAAATGGAAGGTTCCATGCCTGGGCCCTGAGCCGGCAGATCAGGAGATCCTCGGAATACTCCTCAACCTCAACCGATCCGGACTGCACCCCCATTCGAAACATGGGCGCAAGACCTAGACCTTCAAAACTGACCAGACCCGAAACGACTTTCTTGACACAACCTCCTGCTATGAGCCAATCCACTGACATGCCGGCCACAATCGCAACAACCGTCAGATCACGCTTTTCTTGGCGGACGATTTCTCTCACATATGCCATAGGGGCACTATTCATGGAGAGCCCACCGAGAGCTACCGTTGCACCGTCAGGGATTCTCTCAACTAACTGTTCGACGCTCGCCCGTTTGTCCACTCCGACAATTTTCCAGTCTCTAACCGTTATTAGCTTCCCTATTCGGGATCGCTGCCCGACAGGGTGAACGATTCTCAGATGGATGTGGGACCGGTCCAGCAGGGATTAAACGCGACACTAGTCACCAACCAACCGGTTGGTCAACAGAGACTCCAAAGGTGTTACAGTTTCAGGGCTGCTAGTTGGCACTAGACCAGAAGAATCAGGACCATGGCTGAGCAACTGAATCTCTCTAGCAGCGAAGCTGTCGAGTATTTCTTTGAACGCGGCTGGACGGATGGACTTCCTGTAGTCCCACCGACACCAGGTCTGGTGGCGGAGTTCCTCGGCGCCGTTGACCTAGAACCCGACGTCATACTCGGCTCAGTCCCTGAACGGGGCCGCCATCTGACCGCTGAGAAGGCAGCCATCAACAGCGTGATGGCTGGGTGCAGACCTGAATACTTCCCGGTGGTGGTGGCCGCACTCGAGGCGATCCTCGATCCTTCATTTAATGCCCATGCAGCGACGAGTTCGACTGGTGGAGCAGCACTGTGCCTCATCGTCAGTGGTCCTCTGGTCGAGGAACTCGGTTTCTTTCACCTAAACAATGCTCTCGGGAGCGGAAGCCGAGCAAACGCCTCGATCGGTCGTGCGGTTCGCCTAGTTGCCATGAACGTCTTCGGTGCAAAAACCGGTGTAATGGACGCATCGTCCATTGGGCACCCTGGGAAATACTCAATGGTCGTGGCCGAAACAAAACCGCCTGCCGACTGGCCGACTTTTGCTGAAGAACTGGGTGCTTCTGTAGGTGAGACCTCGGTCACCGTCATAGCTGCGGAGGGGCCGCGTCAGATTGCCAACCACCTGAACCCTGACCCCAAGGGCTGGCTTCTAACCATCGCCTCGGCCATGCGTAGTCCCGCCACGTTTACCGTTGGAAAGGGGGCCCAGGTCGTGGTTGTACTCGGTTACGAGGCTCGGGTGTCCCTGGCACGTGATGGCTGGTCAAAAGATGAGATTCGCTCCTTCTTAGCTCAGCACAGCCGAATCTCTGCCGAAGAACTAGAAGCCGCAGGAGTTCTCCTCGAATTAGGCAGCGCACACAACATGGTCCCTGAGGAAGACGGCCTACTCCCGAGCGTCTCAAGCGCTGATGACATACTTCTGGTGACAGCAGGTGGCCCTGGACCGGGTTGGTCTGCCTACATGCCTGCATGGGCGCCGATTCTCCACTCGAGAGCGTCGACTCGCCTAGTAAGCAAGGCTGGCCACTCAAAAGCTATTGGAGGAAGTGATGTCTAGTTGTGAGATGTTGGTCGTTCTCAGACCTGATTACGAAGACGATCAGGTAGAGAAGTTTTTCCCCGCACCAAGGGTTGTGCCCGAAGAACCGTTCACGCTGACCATCATCGACAATGGAAAACCTAAGGCCAAACAACTCCTTACTGAAGTGGCGTCTCGCATGAGGGACCGGTTTCCCATCGCCAGTGTTGAGGTCGTGTCAAAGGCGTCGGCTGGTAAACCGCTTGAGGCTGACGTGGCCCAGTCGGTTGCAGCACGTTCAAGGATGGTCATCACCGGCATCGGCGATTGAGGTGCTTGCACAGCGTGCAGTCTGCACGATGCCATTCAAATAGAGCGCCTGGGAGTCCCTGCATCACTACTCATCACCGAGCCCTTCCAGGAAATCGTTGATGCTGTATGTCCAACTCTTGGAGCGGAGAATTATCCCACCGCCGTGTTACCTCATCCCGTTTCCACCCTTGACCAGCCACAATTGGCCGACTTGGCAGACTCCATTGTTGACTTGGTATCTAGCCAACTAGGCGGTTAGTCCAGCAGTTCCTTCGATTCTGGTCGCCCTCAATCTTCTGGTTGCCAAAGCGAGGACTTGTCAACGGCCTCGAAGTTTGGTGACCCAAGCAGAGCAAGTGTCCGATCTATCTCGTCCGAGAAGATCCCGAACATCTTTTCGACGCCTTCTCGGCCTCCTACTGCCAAACCCCAGAACCAGGGGCGACCTACTAGGACGGCACGCGCTCCAAGTGCCCGCGCCTTGACCACATCGCTCCCACATCTGACGCCTCCGTCCATGAACACCTCGATACGGTCACCGACCGCCTCGACGACACGCGGCAATGCCTCAATCGAGGCCGGACAGCCGTCCAGCTGTCGACCCCCATGGTTGGAGACGACTATTCCGTCGGCTCCCCGCCTAACCGCTTCTTTGGCATCATCGGCAGCGATTACGCCCTTGACCAGAAGCGGCCCTTTCCAGATCCCACGCAACCAGGTGAGTTCGTCCCAGGTCGCCGCCGAATTGCTTAGTTCCCGGTCCACATAAGAGGCGATGCTCTGGTGACCTTCCGGGTTTACGATCCCAACTAGGGATCCGAAGGTCAACTCTGGACCTCTCAATAAATGCGCTAGCCACCGCGGTCTGCGCAGGACATCCACGATCCTTCCGGGTCGGATACGCGGCGGAATCGCCATGCCATTTCGAACATCCCGGACCCGTTTCCCTACTACTGGGACGTCAATGGTTAGCACGAGCGCTTCATAGCCAGACTGTTCAGCGCGCTCCACCAATTCCTTAACGACTTCACGGCTCTTCCAGAGATAAATCTGAAACCACAACCGGCCATTTGTCTCATTTGATACCGCTTCTAGCGAATAGCTCGAAGCCGCTGAGACAACAAAGACGGTTCCGGCGTTCTCCGCCGCTTTGGCCGCTGCCAACTCTCCATCCCTATGGACCAAGCCCGCTAGGCCAGCAGGAGAAAGCATGACGGGGACCTGAACTGGCTGGCCGAATACATCTGTTGTGATGGAGCGGTCAGAGACGTCCCTCAGGTAACGCGGCGCCCATTCAATCTGGCCAAAAGCCGAGAGGTTTCTTCGCAACGTCGTTTCGGAGTCTGCACCGCCGGCAACAAAGTCGGAAACGACGCGGGGCAGTTTCCGACTGGCGAATCGTTCGAGATCTTCGACGTCCGCAACGGCTTTCAGTCCTGCCGGCTTCAGGTCCAACATCTTCGCAAGGACACCCAACTTCATCGAGCACCATCCCGCATAGCCGAGTCAACTGCGGTGAGAAGTCGGGTTATATTTTCAATAAGTGGCACATTGACGTCGTGTAATCGGGCAACGGATATCACATCGGCAAAGACGGCATCAATCTCTATCGGACGGCGTCGGTCAATCGCCTGCAATATTGATACTCGGACGTTGGTCGCACCAGACTCAACCATTTCTCTTCCGATCGTCTCGAGGCGCATTGTTGCCTCTTCGTCAGCCAAAGACAAGAGGTTGGCCACTCCCAAAGGCCCAGGGAGGTCAACCACCTCCGCCCCATCCGCGACAGCGACCAAAGCGGCTTCTCGCACCAGTTCGAGGAATACCTCGCGACTACCGGGCTCAAGAAAGACTCTGTGGTAGCGCTGACGTGTCAGACCAACTACCCCCATGGCAGCAACGGCGAGAACAGCTTTGGACCACTGAACCGACCTGATATCGGGTATCGCCAAGACATCTAGCCCGGGCGAGAGAGCCTCAACCATCGTCTCAGCGGAATTCGGGGTGCTGGTAGGCAGATCGCCTAGATAGGTAACCCCCCCAAAGGTGTACTGGATTTCTCCAGGATCTTCCATTGTCGCACCAACCATCGACACGGCACCGACAGCACTACCTCCATAGCGATTTACCAACTCGGAAGACTGGCCAATTCCATTTTGTATCGAGAACGCAAATGCCGGATGCCCAGGCCAACTATCCAGGATTTCCTTCGTGTCGAATGACTTACACGCAAGGACCAGGAGGTCAACATCCCCAACAAGGCGCGGATCAGACACAGCTCGGATGGGTACTGAGACCGACTGGCCAGAAGAGAGAACCTGCAGTCCATTGTCCTGTATCGCCCTGGCATGAGGTTCGCGAGCCACCAAGGTGACGTTGAGCCCGGCGCGAGCCATCCAAGCGCCATATAGCGAACCAAGCGCACCTGCACCCAGAATGACTACTGAGTTGATTGGGGGTCCCACTCGATTGTTTCTCCATCGATACCGGTCAATTGATGCTTCTGAATTCTTCCAGTTGGTGTTTTCGGGAGTTCATCTTGAACCCTGACGTAGCGGGGAACGGCAAAACTCGGAAGTTTACTTGCGGCAAATTGCCAAAGTTCTTCGAGGTTTAGACGGTCGCCGACAACTACTGCCATTACCTCTTCTTCTCCGAGATTCGAGGGCACTCCGAAGACTGCCGCCTCAAGTACGTCTTCGTGCTCTGTGAGTACTCTTTCCACTTCCCACGCCGAGACATTCTCTCCCCGTCGCCGAATAGAGTCAGCAAGTCGGCCGGTGAAGATCAAATAGCCGTCTTCGTCTAGAAATCCGGCATCACCAGTCCGAAACCAAAGATCCCGCCATGCCTCGATTGTTGCCTCAGGCATTCCGTGATATCCATCAAAGAAGATCCCTGGCTCACGGTTCCGAACGACGATTTCGCCCACTTCGATCGGTGGGCACTGGTTGCCTTCAGGATCGTGGATCTCCAGTTCGACATCAGTGACCGGGCGACCACAGGTGCCCGACTTCGAGGCACCTGTCCGTGACATGGCGACCACACCCTGTTCTGTTGATCCGTAAAGTTCAAATATCTTGAGACCAAATCTCCTTGCAAAGCCTTCTTGGATCTCTTTGGGCATGCCAGCCCCGTATGCGACTCGTACCGAACTTTGCTCCTGCCCAGGGGCTGTTTCCTGATTCCAGAGCATCATTGGAAGCGTCCCCAAGTAATGGATTGCCGTTACACCGTGATCCAAGCAGACCTGCCAGAAGCGACTCGCGGAGAACCTTTCCCGGACCACCACTTCACTGTCGATCAGCATCGCGGCAACAACTGAAACAAATCGGGCTGCTATGTGGTGGAGTGGGAACACGGTGAGGAGAACGTCGTTGCCGTCCAGGCCAGCGTTGTCGACTATCGACCAGGCCAATCGCAAAGTCATGCGGTCGCTGAGCCTGACTCCCTTTGAGCGCCCTGTTGTCCCACTCGTGTAGAGAATCAGAGAGACTTCATCCAGCCCTAGAGGCCGATCACCGCGTTCCTCGATGCTCGCAGCGTGCTCAAGGCTTGAGACTTCGGATATGCGCGGCAACCTTTCCTCCACCGCATCCAACTGTTGGGTCACTGCCGGGTCATCACCAGCAACCACTATGGAGCAGTTGGCACCTTGGACAGCCTCAACCAACAACTCGCCTTTGAGTTCCACACTCAGCGGCACCTCAACGAAACCGGCGCGGGCACACGCGAACCAAACCGCCACGGCCTGGTGCGTTTCTTGGACCATGGTCGCGACGCTGTCACCTCTGCGAACCCCGGCGGCATGCAGGTTGTCAGCGACTACTCGTGACCTCTCGTCTATCTCGCCGTACGTCAGATTTCCCCGATCTGATCGGATGACCACCTTGTCGGAGGATCGGGCGACCCGAGACAGCAGCAGATCTGCAACGGTAACTATCAATCGTGGATCAGCCATTGGATGATCTAGAGATTCCTTAACTCGGTTTTTTCAAGGCATTGACAGCAGACATGATCCTTTGTGTGGGTCCTTCCACTGGACCTCCGTCAACCTTTAGAACGGTGCCGGATATAAAAGCCGATGCAGGTGACAGCAGATACTGGCATGCCAAAGCGATGTCAGATGGTTGGCCAAGACGACCTACGGCAGTTGTAACCCCAGCACGGTCCGCCAGATCTTGTGAGCCTCCGAAGACGGCCGCCAAGGAGCCTTCGGTCAGAATCAAGCCTGGCGATACTGCGTTGACGCGAATCTCGGGGCCCCATTCGGCTGCGAGGCTACCTACCAGGTGTTCAACACCTGCCTTGGCTGCGCCATAGCCGGCAAACATTGGGGTTGGGTGGAAGGAAGCCACAGCGCCGACGATCACCAATGAACCGTCCTCGGATTCAGCTAGCAGGTCCCGAGTTGCCTGTGCACAATAGAACGAGGCCGACAGGTTGAGTTCAAGCATCTTGACCCATTGAGCTGGCTCAGTTTCTGCAGCTGCACGAGAGGATGCCCCCCCGACATTGGCCACTAGGCCATCCAACTTCCCATGTGTTCGCGCGATCTCTGCCACAGCGTCCCGCACCTCTTCCGGACTGCGGACATCGCAGTAGACAGCCGATACCTCTGGCGAACCGCCTAGATCAGACAACTGATCATTAAGCCGCTCCTTGTCGCGAGAGTGGAAAACAACACAAGCACCCTGTTCCAGAAGGTGTCTGCCTACGCCGAGACCTATACCCCGGGACGAACCAGTGACCCATATGGTCCGGTTCTTCACGCTGAACGGGCTGAAGGAACCCATTACGAACTCTGGCGGTCGGGAGCTTCGTTCAACTCCGCCTCCAGGACCGCCCGATCGCGCCGACCTGGGTGACCGTGATACCAGTCAGATTTGATTGCGTCCCACCGCGGTTCCGAATCGATCGCAGAAAGCACCCTCTTCGATACTCGCCAAGATCCGTCTATGCGTTCCAGTTCGTCGATGTGACGAGCCCACAGGTGCCAAACCTCATCAGTTCCCACCATCCGGTGGAAGGCATAGATCCAGGTGCACGCCGTGCCCACGTCCCCGGATACCTCAGCCCGATGGTTGGTGATGTGGTGGCTGGTCTGCTCATATTGAAGAAGGATCTTCCCGAGCGCCCTTTCAATGGTCCCGCGTCCTTGGTAGACCCGGCCCGTCATAAAGTCGCCGATCACATCATCACTGAATATCTGCACAGCGCGTTTGGGATCCAGTGCATCGACCGCATCGAAGTACTCGACCATCAGACGCCATATCTCTCGCTCGTCTAGAAGCAGTTGCACGTAATCTGAGAGAGTCTCGTTATTGGTCATCATTTCCTTTGCTGTCCACTTCTACGTCAGAGCCATATCCACTAGATATCTGAGTATTTAAACCGATTAGGACCTTGCGGCCGTGATACCTGTCGAACAGATGCAAATGCTTGAGGGATACAGGTTTCCACCTGGGTCCTACAAGATCGAGCACTGGGAGAACTACCTCCTGACTGAGGCGACTGCTGGGGAGCATTCCTCATCCAACTACGCCCACCCAAGTTTCCTCTTCCACGCCCCCCTCGCCGCAGTCGGACTCACCTATCAGGAGATCTTTGACCTGTGTCAGGCAGAATCTGCTGATGCGGTTCGTGCCGGCGAGTACGACTGGGAGATCCTTAGGCCCCTGGAAGAAGATATCGAATACCAGGCTCAGGGCCAGATACTTTCTGTTGATCGCAAAGTGGGTAGCCAAGCCGGCGTATTTGATGCCGTCGTATTCATAATCGAACTGTCTGACTCGGAGGGTGTAGTGGCTCGCGTGACTAACACGTGGTTGTTCCTCAGGAGCGGGTCAAATCCCAGAGGACAGTCAAGTTGAGCGTCACCGTAGGAGACCGCATACCCACTTGGTCTCACGGGCCAGTCTCTGCCGAACGGATGGCTCTCATGGCTGCGATCCTCCGTGATCCCAATCCGATTCACTTCGATCCTGCGGCTAGGGACGACGGCGAAACAAACCTGCGGATCAACCAAGGGCCCCTTAACGTCGGATATATCGCCAACATGTTGACCAATTGGGCCGGTCCATGTTCAATCAAACGCTTGAGAGTCAGATTTGTAGCCAACGTCTTCGAGGGCGACCATGTCGAGGCTTCGGGCGTGGTGACTGCCGTGACTGCCGATGGTGGCGAGAACTTTGTCGAATGCGACGTCCGGCTGGTTCGATCTGGCGGGGACCTGCTTCTAACTGGAACTGCGGTGGTGAGAACCTCTTAAACAGCAGGCAGTCATGCGCCAGTAGCTGCTGACAAGATGAGCCGACTTGGCCGATCTGCATCGTGGTAGATGGTCTGGGTAGCGGTCACCGCGTCGTCGATTGAGAGAAGGTCGGGCCCCGCAACAACGTTGAGGTTCCTATCGAATCTAGGGAAATTCGCAGAGGCGACTTCAAGCCGGATCTGATGGCCCGGCAGGAATGTGTGGCCCAGGTCCCACAGGTCAATTTCAACCTCTCTGATGGCGCCCAGCTCGTTTAACTGGTCCGGGAAGGCCTTGCTTAGGCGCACGATTCCATCAGCGAGATTCGCAGCCATCCCGCCGGGTTCGATATCCACCAGCTTCGCGGTGAAGTCGGTGTCCTGAGCACTTGTGCTCACCCATAGCAGACACTTGACAGGTCCGCTCACTGCAACAGGATCAGTCAACACCGGGCTGGTGTAACAGGCCACATCAGGCCGTTGCTCGACCGCCGTCTGGTCATGGATACCAGCAAACTGGATAGTCGGCATCAGGAGCTTCCCGCCCACAGTTGGGGTCGGATCCACTGGGTCGTATTGAAACGTGTCGGCAACCTGTCGACCAGGCGCTTCAAGCACTAGCTCGCCCTTATTGCGCGCAGCGTCATCGCCACCCTCTGAACTCAGATACCAGGAAGTCTCCACCCCGACAGGTGGCCATAAATCGACCTCCTTCCAGCAGTTCTCGCCCATTTGCCAGTACCGGACACCGCTAGCTTCGTCGGTTGTCTCTTCCTTGACCCACTTGTCCATCCAGTCCAGGACGAGTGAGCCGGATAGCCCTACTCCAGAAGATGCCTCAAGCCCGAACTCCCGGACTCCATTAGCGCTGGTTGAGAACGGGTTGACGTAACTCACGTGCTCCCAGGGGCCCACGACCATCCGATGATTGGAGCGACCTGGTTCAGCGCCCACACTGGTGATCTGCCGATAGAGATCGAAATGCGACTTGAGGAAGTTGTCGTGCCAACCCACGATGCTGAGAATCGGCGCAGAAATCTGCGGGACCTTCTTGAGAATATTAATCGAGTCCCAGTACTCGTCGTATGAGGGGTGTTCGAGCCAATCTTCGTAACACGGCGATACGCCATTTCGGAGTTCCGGATGCTGGTCGATGGGGAGCCGCCTGACGACCTCGGGAGCATTAATGATCGCCTGCGAAAGATCCGACCTGCTCTGAGCCCTTTCCTCATCACTGCAGTCAAGGCGTCCTATCGATTCGATGCCCAACATGTAGGCCCAGTAGACATTCCATCCGAGTTCGAAGCATTCAGAGGTATAGATCCAGTTGTCATACGGGTTGGCGTTGGTGCCCAGAACAGTGCACGCCTTTACCTCCTCGAAGCCTTGGGCGACAAGTTGCAGAGCTGAGACCGCCGAATACGCGGTGCCATAGGTACCGATCCGACCATTGCACCAAGCCTGGTCCAATACCCAACGGACACAGTCCGCTCCGTCGCTTCCTTCGTTGAAGAAGGGGTTCCACTCTCCCTCCGAGAGCCCGCGACCTCTCACCTGCTGAATCACGACTGCATAGCCACGCTCGACTGCGACCATCGGGTTAAGCATCAAGACGCTGGTGATAAATCCGGCAGAGAGACTGCCGCGAACTCGAAAGATAAGAGTCGGCCACGGGCCATCGCCAGCCGGGTGGTACACGTCGGTCACCAATCTGACGCCGTCGACCATAGGGACGACGTGGCCACGCTCTACGTGAATGAGATTTTCCATTACAGCTCCCTAGTTGTCAGATCACCCTGTTCTCGCCAGCAACTCCACGACCATCTCGTGGCTCAGTTCGACGCCTCTTCCGCCAGGCGATCCCAGGTGTCTGCCGTCAGGCCTTCCTCGCGCAGGCGGTACTTCTCAACACGCTGTGCGTGGTTCTTAGGCAGTTCATCGACTATCCGGACATAACGCGGAACCGCGTGATCTGACATCTGTCCCCGGCAATGGCCTACCAACTCGGAAAGATCAAAGATTTCCTTGTCACGAGGAACAACTGCCACCATGACTTCAGCCTCACTGAGATCTGAATCAACGCCGTAGGCCGCGGACTCGACAACGTCAGAAAAACTGTTGACTGCCGATTCGATTTCCCAGGAGGAAATATTTTCACCCCGTCTCCGGATGCAGTCCTTCTTCCTGTCGATGAAAGTCAGGAACCCTTCTTCGTCCATGCTTCCCTGATCACCCGTGTGGAACCAGAGGTTCCTCCAGGCCTCAACCGTCTCTTCTTCCTTCTTGTGGTAGGAGGAGAAGATGGCATTGGGCATCTTTGGCCTTATCAGGATCTCACCCGGAACGCCCGGCCCCACTGGCTGATCGTCCTCATCGGCAATCACTACCTGATATGCCGTCGACTCCTGGCCCGCCGTTCCTATCTTCCGCCTTTCAAGCCGTGTTTCGCAGGCCATGGGAGCTTCCGTCATCCCGTAGACCTCGACGAGCGAAAGGCCAAACCGGGATTCAAACTCTTCCCAGATGTGCACTGGACAAGGAGCACCAAATGCCGTCCTTACCGGATTCAGCAAGTCACTTTCACTCGGCACCTGCTTGTAGAGCATCATCAACATTGCACCCATGTAATTAAACGCTGTCACCTCTTTGTCCCGACAGGTCGACCAGAAGCCGCTTGCGGAGAACTTTCTGTCCATCACCAGGCTGCCGCCGCACTCGAGTGCGGCGGTCACTGACGTGTACTTGGCGTTGTTGTGGAATAAGGGGAACGTCGTGTACAGGCGGTCGCTGGGTACGTAGTCCATAAGCCAGACGATGTGGCGGGTCAGGTGTAGGACCGCCCCATGTGAGAGGACCACACCCTTCGGGGGTCCTGTTGTTCCTGAGGTATGCAAGATGACCGCATTGGAACGAGTTGATAGCTGGAGCTTGGGCGGTGCTGCGTCCTTGAACAAGTCTGATAGTTGGTGAAACGCGATATGGCTTGCACTGACTTGCGGAACAGCGGGTGAGTTGACGATGAGGTGTTCCAACTTGGGCAGTGAGTCGAGAATCTCTGCTACCCGACCCAACAGGAGTTCATCAACCACCAGGGCCCTGACGTCAGCATGGTTGAGAAGGTATTGAAGTAGAGCGCCTCGGCTAGCGGTATGAACTGGGACTTCGACCATGCCGGCTTTCTGGATTCCGAACCAAATCTCGATATTTTCAACCGAGTTCACCATCATGACGGCTACATGGTCACCGGCCTGTAGGCCTAGGGCCGAGAGTCCTGACGAATAGCAATCAGTCCGGTAGTCAAGTTCTGTTGCGGTCCTAGTTTCACCACACACATCAAGGACGGTCTTATCCGCTAGTTGGCGGCAAACACTTCTAATCCACTCAGGAAAGGTTCCAGGTGCGTCCCTTGGGACTACCAACTGATCAGTCTTGGGCATCCTCAGATCCCTCTATTCCTACTTGGATGAATAGTAATTTCGCCTCGGATGGTGAGGGCCGGGAAATAGCTCTAGAAGGTGTGGTCATCGCTATTCGAAATAGCTCGAGTTATGGCTGCTGCGGCTGTAGTCCATGAAGCAAGTCCTCCATACAGCATGGCGCACACCCCTGCCTCGACCAGCTGGCCAGCCGACGCCTTCTCCTTTAGAGCCCCAAGAACATGTTCGTAGGTGAACTCTTCCTGCCTATCGGCAGCGTTGACACCCACTAACGCGAGTTGGGCAAGCCTCGAATCCAGTCCATGGCCTCCAAGAGTTTCTTCGCGCAAAAGGAAATAGGTTTCGAGAGCCTCAGGCGCGTGCTCCTGCAACAAAGTTACTCGTGCCGGTATCTGACCGAAGACCCCAAGAAAGTATTCCGCGATCTCCTCGGTGCCTGGGCTGTCCGACACGGGTGGCCGAGACAAGACCTCACTCCGGGAACCGGTAGCGGTCAGCAGCGTCTTGGCGGCCGGCGCTCCCCTTGAGAGGAAGAGAAGCGCCGCGAGCATCTGCCACTCTGTGAACTCTCCGCAGAACAGTTCGACCCATCGGCTGCAGCCCTCCCTATCGCCTTTCGAGGCTGCGATCGAAGCAACAATGATGCCTTTTTCTTCTGAGGAGAGAGCTCCGTCGTGCCGTAGCGATTGCGCCAAGCTCGCCAGAGCTCGGTCTACCCGCGGGCTTGCGTCCTGAAGATCGGAGACCCAACTTTCAATACCTATAACGTCGCACTGGCCGCTTGTCATGCCGGAACTATAGTTCCAACCGAACGATTGGTTGAAAGGACGCATCTCCCCTCTTTCGGGCGGTTGCCAGACTCAGGAGATAATCATGACGTCAATTACAGAACAGTTCGACACAGTGCTTAGCGGCACCCCCGGCGACCTTGGCCCCTTTTATAAGCGAGCACTCGAGGAGTCACCAGTCTTCTGGAGTGAGACGGCATCTGGGTGGATAGTTTCCCGATACTCCGATATTCGAAGAGTCTTGTCGGAGTCCGATTCGTTTGGTTCTTTTTTTGGTGGAACGGGATCGACGTCAATCTATGGAAGAACCGTTCTCCATATGGAAGGCATCGAACATCGCCGCAAGGAACAGTTGATCGCCAAACACATCCGCAATAGAAAGTTGTTGTCGAACAGCCAAGAAAATTACATCCGGCAGTTGTGTCAACGTTTGGTGGACGAGTTACCCATCAATGAAGCGACAGATATCAAGAATGGGTTTACGACGCCGATGCCTCTGCAGGTAACTGCCTGGCTTATGGACATGGACGAAGCCGTTGACTTTCGCACTACTTACGACCGCATGGTCGCCGCCAGTTCCTCGAACCAGAGCGGAGATCCAGAAGTGCTTCAAGACGGCCTAAACGCCATCCAAGAACTCCGTGCACTTATCACTCCCCGCTTGAAGGAACGGCGCTTAATGCCGGGAGAGGACTATCTGTCCACCCTCTGCGACGGCGAATACGAGGACGAGCCAATCTCCGACGACGAGATTCTTTCTTCTTCAATGTTTCTCCTAGCTGCAGGAATAGAGACGACAGATAGGGCTCTAGCAAACCTGCTCCGAATACTCATTTCACAACCAGAACTCTGGGACCGGCTGAAGACCGATCGCGCTCTTCTCCTATCTACTCTCGCTGAAGGATTGCGCTTCTCCCCTCCCGTTCATGCAATCAACCGCGCGACGAAGACAGCTGTCTCGATCGGAGACAAAGAAATCCCTGAAGGTTCCAAGGTGCTCCTCCTGCTTGGAGCCGCGAATCGAGATCCGGAGATCTTTGACGAACCGGACCAATTCGTACTCGACCGGTTTGCCCAGAACGCTGAAGCTCAGTTCAGCGCAAACGCCACCGTGCTCTCCTTCAGCCATGACAGGCACTTCTGCACTGGATCCCTACTGGCCCGACTCGAGATGGTCGAAGGAATGAATCTTCTACTCGATACCTACAGCCAGATCGAATGGGCCGGGCCGGCGCCAGAAGAAGAGGGTTACATTCTCCGATCTCCCAAACGTCTACTGGTAAAATTGAAGACTGGCTAACTGCCAGGTTTCTTTGACCGAGGACCCCAATCGGCGGGGGCCGGTTCACTATCCGGCCAACGCTTCCGAAGTACCGAGTCCATTTCGTCCGGGAGCTCGCTGAGCTCCATTGCATAAAGTTGCTCTACGCGCCGCTCGGCAAACCGCCACCGACTGTCTTCTCTCTTGTAGGAGTCAAAGTACCGAAGAGCGACCCAAAAGGCCCTGCCACCTATTGCCAACTCTGCGTGTGCACTAACAACGCCCTTTCCAAAGTCTCCATCTATTTCGGTGACTTCAACAGAGTGCGGATAGTGGTAGGTGACGCCAAACATTGAAGTGCGTTTTTCGTAGTACTCGACTATTCGATCTCTACCGGTAGACGGACCCTCAACAGCATCAAAAGTCGCGTCTTCACAATACAGCTGGCCAAGAGACTGCCAATCCCGGTCGTCAACAGCTCTCCCATACGCTGCGACGAGATCACTTATTGCGATTCTGGACTCGAGATAATCAAGCCGACCTTCCAATGCCACCGATTTCTCCATCACCACCCTCCGATCTGAACTAGCAAATTGTGAAGTGGACAAACATGTTCTCTATTCGCCGTCAACGCACTTTGTCAGATACGCGCTGCCAGTCACCATTAGACAGTCACTCTCCTCTCGACTGATCTACTGGTCGTTGGCCTTCATCATTCCATGCCATCGACATAGACCATTCGCAGTTGGCCGTATACCGACCGGGATCCACGCAACCCATTCCGTCTGCACACGGCCCAAATCATACAAACACCTACCAAACGGTTGGTAGTGTCGCTTAGACCAATCCGCAGGAGAGAACACACGGATGCGTGACCCATTCAACCATCAGGGGTTGCTCAAAGGAACCGGCGCACCGCTCGGAGAGGTAGCGCTTCGATACGAGATGAAAGACCGGGTTCTACTACGCGTCCTTAGGGATCAGGCAACCAAGCGAGGCGACCATCCTTGGCTGATCGTCGATTTTGAGTCGCAAATAACCTTCGCCGAGGGATACGAAATGTCCTGCAGGATCGGGCAGGCACTTGTCCGAGACGGTTTCGGTGGCAGCCATGTCGCCTTGTTCATGGCCAATCAGATCGAATTCTTTCCCACGATGTACGGCACTCACGCCGCAGGCGGAACGGCGGTGCCATTCAACGCTCGGTCCAGAGGTCTCCACCTCCACCACGTCATCGCCAAAAGTGACGTATCGGTAATCGTCGTCAAGGATGAATACTTTGAACACCTCGTCGACCTGGACGACTTGGGTGCCATCAGGCAAGTCGTCGTCGTTGGCGAAGCTCCCGGAGTCGACAATCTGCATGGAGCCACCGTCGTTGACTTCAGCCGGTGGATTGCCGACCAACCAACCGAACTTCCGGGCGATCTACCCGACTGGAGCGAGAGCGCTCTCATCCAATTCACCTCAGGAACCACTGGCCTAGCCAAAGGAGTCGTCTACTCCCATCACTACCTGTACTTGGCCTCAGCGGTTCTCGTTGACTCCCTCCAACAGACAGAGGACGACGTTTTATTCACTCCCATGCCGGTCTATCACGTTGCTGCCATGCACTTTGTTGGGAACCTCTCTTTGCACGCTGGATGCACCGGATACCTGATGACGTCATTCTCCCCGGGTGAGTACTTCCAACAGGCCGCACGATCCGGCGCCACGTTCTCGATCATCCTGGGTCCAATGGCGGCGATAATCGATAAGAGAACCGAGACCGTGCCCGAGCACCAACTCAAGATCATCTACTGCCCGCCGGCGCCACCGGATCTCGAACGCTTTGAATCACGGTTCAACGTGAAAGTGACCTATCAGGGATTTGGCATGACGGAGATCTTGCCCATCCCCGCCCGGCGTGACCTTCTACCCAACAAGTCGATAGGCGCCATGGGCAAGCCAGCTCAATGGATGGAATATGGCGTTGTTGACCAAGATGACCGCCTCCTTCCGCCCGGCGAAATTGGAGAAATGGTCTTTCGTCCCCTGATTCCCCACTCCATGATCCGGGAGTATTACAAGGACCCCGAGACCACTGTTGATGCATTTCGCAACTTCATGTTCCACACCGGCGACACGGCCTTCTACGACGGGGACGGCGTCATGACCTTCGTTGCCCGGAAGAAGGACCGGATCAGGCGACGTGGCGAAATGGTGGGTGCGACCGAGGTCGAAATCCCAGTGCTGACTCTCCCAACGGTGGTTGAAGCTGCTGCATACGGCATCCCATCTGACCTCGGAGAAGAGGACATCAAATTGGACGTCGTGGCCTCAGAACAACTTGACATCCCAGACCTGCGGGCCTGGTGTGAGAAGCATCTTCCCCGCTACATGGTTCCTCGATACATCGAACAGCGGGAAAGTTTCCCAAAGACACCGAGCGAGAGAATCGAAAAATTCAAGCTGGCGGAGGAACCTTTGGACCGTCCCGCGGTGTTCGACTTTGAAAGGGACCAATGATCATCAGGTTCGGCATGGCCCCAAGGCTTCCGGAATCGAGTTTCGAGGCGTTCCAACATCACTGGATGACGTCGCATGCCGACGCAGCCGGAGCCATCCCCGGCCTAATGGCCTACACCCAAAACCACTCGGTACTGATTGATGGGAAACCGCTACTTCCCTACCCGGGATTCGATGCTTGTTCCGAATTGACCTTCGAAACTGTTGAATCGATGAATGACGGGTTCTCCTCCAAGCAGTACTTGGAGTCTGTCCGCCACGATGAAGACGCCTTCATCGACAAGTCACGCTTCTCGCTCGCTTTGGTGCGACAACATCTGGCAACCGGCGACCTTCCCATGCGACCAAGTTCGTCAATCAAGGTCATCACTGCCTTTCGTTGCCATCCTTCGGCAAAAAGAAGCCTGCTCATATCGACAATTGGCAACGAGGTGGTGGACGCCGTTGCTGAAGACGAGCCACTCGCTCAGCGTGTCCTGGTCACGGACCATGAGGCGCACGCGGGACAACCGCCGGCAGTGTTCGACACAGTTCTCATGGCATGGTTCCCGAACCTGAACCGAGCCCAAGCCCACCTCAGATCGGCGAACAGAGCACAGGCAGAACTAGCACTAGCCGGACTCGTCTTTGGGAGGGTGGACCTCTTAGCCACAGAAATCCACGTCGTGAAACCTGGCGGAGAAGTGGTGCACTGACATGACTCACCCTGCCAAGCCCTTTAGCCGAACGAATCGAGAGACCAGATGAGCTGGCGAACCCTCGGCCAAGCGGCAATACCTGATACGGGCTACATGAACCATCCAAATGTGCCGCTTATAGAACGAGTCGACCACATTGGATTCGCGGTGCGTTCGATCGCCAGTGCAGTACCGCTTTACAGGGACGCACTCGGCGGAACACTGATGTATGGAGGAGATGACCGACGCCTTGGTATTCGCTCTGCCGTCTACAAGCTCGCGAACTTCAAGATTGAGTTGCTCGAACCGCTGTCCGACGAGTCCTATCTCGCTGCGTTCATGAACAGACACGGGGAAGGCTTCCACCACATCACTGTCGTCGTAGACGACGTTGAGGAGACGATCGACAACCTCGAACATTTGGGGTTCGGGGTTGTCGATACAGATCTCTCTTCCAGAGAGCTGTGGCAGGAAACGTATATTCGCCCAAGTTCGGGACTTGGTTGCCTCATCCAGATCGTCAGGACCCCGATCAGCTGGGATGAACAGCACCCCACAATGACCATCGATCAGATCTTGAACGGCGAGTGGCTGTGGTGGAAAAGCCAGACCTGGCACGCGACAATGCTCCCTGAGGACTACCCTTTCTGACCCTCAACCAGAATCAGAGAAACAATGGCCCACATAGACGTCCCTACTGGCAACGGCCTTGAGCGGCTTCGGCTGTGGGAGATGGCCCCTCACTTCGGTGCCGGAGTCGACGCAATGCGAAAGGCCACGTACGAGGCGTCGTCCCTTCCTGCTCGCGTCAGGGAGGTTGCACGCATGAGGATCGCGCAGATCAACGAATGTCCCATATGACTCGACACTCGAGCTGCATCGGCGATGCAGCAGGGACTCACCGAGGAGATGTACTCACATGTCCACGAGTACGCGGACAGCGGGGACTACTCAGAGCGGGAAAGTCTCGCTATCGAGTTTGCCGAACGCTTTGCCACGGAACACCAGAATCTCGATGGCACTTTCTTTGCTGCACTGAGAGAGCAGTTCAGTGACGTCGAGATCCTAGAGTTGGCTACCACGATCGCCTTTTGCCTCGGAATCGGTCGAGTTTACACGGTGCTCGACATAGCAAATGAATGCCCTGTCGCCATGGAATAGCATCGCTCCTCTCTAAAGGGTGAGTCACCCAGATTCGCCCTGTTTCTGCTCCTCCGCAAACCGATCTTGTAGTCGGAACTTTTGTATCTTCGTCGCAGACATCGGCCACTCGCTTGCAGAAACGAAGCGGACGTAACGGGGGATCTTGAATCTGGCGATCTTCCCATCGCAGTACTCGATCACCTCTTTCTCCGTAGCCCCACAATCTGGCCGAAGCTCGATATATGCCGCTGGAACTTCGACGTATTTGGCGTCGGGCACGGCAATGACCTGAGCAATGCTCACGGAAGGGTGGGTTTGCAGCAGCGACTCGATTTCGACCGCAGCAACATTCTCCCCCCCCACCTTGAGCATGTCTTTGACCCTGCCCAGATAGGAGATTCGACCCTCTGGGTCCATCGCTCCAATGTCGCCGGTGCAGAACCAACCGTCGTCGTCGAAGGACTCTGCATTCTTAGCGTCATCCTTGTAGTAACCCTCAAACAGGTTGTAGCCCCTGGACCAGATCGAACCCCGTTCACCCACTCCTACGGGTTGTCCGGTTTCAAGGTCGCGTATCTCTACCTCGATCCCATCGAAGGGGCGGCCGGAAGTCGTGGCCCACGTCTCCGGTGGATCGTCGGGCCGGGTGAAGCACGCCACACCACCTATCTCGGTGCATCCGTAGGCGTTGATATGGCGGGAATCAGGAAGCCTCTTGTGAAGTTCACGCAACCCATCAGGCGATGAGACATTGTTCCATGCCCGGATCCGGGTGAACTCCCTTGAATCCCATTCCGGATGATCGAGAATCGCATTGGTGACGGTGGGAAACGTAGAAAATGAAAAGGTGCACGCCTCGTCACGCAACTGTCGGATAGCAGCCCCAGGCTCCATGTGGGTCAGCGTGATGTATGTCGATCCGGCGTCTAGACAACCAATGAGAGGAAGGATGGCACTCATGTGAAAGAGGGGAAGCGGATCCCAGAACCGATCTTCTGTGGTCAACTCGAAGCAGTTTCTGCAACCCGTTACCGCTGTGCGCACCAAAGCTTCGTGCGTGGTTGGACAGCCCTTGGGGTCAGCAGTCGTCCCCGAGGTGTACATCATCATGGCGATGTCGCGGATAGCGATCCGGGTTCGCAATCGGTGAACATCATCATCGGTGGTTTCTTCAGCTAACGACTCGAAGCGTTCACGATCAACCATCCCGGCTGGAGACGAGTTTCCCAGCATCACAACGCTCCCCAACTTCGGTGCCAGCTCCAACCCGAGAGCGGTTGGATTCGTTGTTGCTGAAAGCCCAGGCAAGCACGAATTGAGGATTTCGGCGTAATCGGTGTGCTGGTCGACGATGTCGCTAGTTAGAAGGACGGTTAGGTCTGCATTCTCGATCAGGTAAACGAGTTCCCTGCCTTTGAAGCGGGCGTTGATGGGAACTACCCGGGCTCCGATTAACGCCCCCCCGAACATCACTTCAACAAAATCCATGCAGTTAGGCATGAGGATGCCGACAGCATCACCCCTACTTACGCCGAGCCCGAGGAGGGAGCGCGCTGCCTGAATCGCGGACGCTAGGAGGCCTTCGAAGGAACGCCGTTCTCCTTGGACTACAACGGCTTCATTGGCACCGTACTTCTCAGCTGCCCGTACAAGGAGATCACCAAAAGTAGTCGCCTCACACCAACCCATCTCTAACCCTTCGGTCCGCAATATGACTCGGTCGGTGCAGAGACTCTCCTACCGACCATTCATCGCCGCCGAATAACCGGCACGACGGCCAAATACTATGTGAGGACCGATCGTCCCTCCAGCCCCGGGATAGGCGGTCCCCAAGGGATTAGCCGCCGTATTGCCAACCGCGTACAACCCGGGAACCGGAACTCCTTTGGACAGGACCCTGCCGTCCTGGTCAGTCAAAGGACCTCCCTTGGTTCCGAGACAACCAGGTATCACTGGTAGCGCATAGAAAGGAGGCGTACCTACCTTTCCTAGACTCGGATGGGGGTTAGCCGAATCGCCGACAAACTTGTCGTACGCCGACCGACCGCGTTGAAAACGTGGGTCAACGCCGCGCAATACACCTCGGTTGAACTCCTCGATCGTTTCCTCTAGCCGGCCCGGGGGTAGATCCAACTCAGCCTCCATCTCTTCCAAGGAGGCCGCCACAACGAGCCATTCAGGATCCGGGGCATCTTTCCGGATTGTGCCGACGTGATACCGCTTGCGATAGTTGGAATCGAAGATCAGCCACGCCACAACCCCGTCTGGACGGAGTCCTGGCAGTCGCATAAGAGCCCGGCCAGCATCGTTGTAGTTGAGCGACTCATTGATAAACCGCTTGCCGCCACCATCGACCATGAGCGACCCCGGTCGGGCGCGTTCAGTGAGGAGAAGTCGAAACATCTGCTGCCCGTCTATCAACTCGTCCGGAAATGCGGTGGACGGACACCACCAGGCTTCGTTCATGTTGCGCATATCCGCGTCGACCTGAGCCGCTATGGCCAAACCGTCACCCTTGAGCCCTGGGACACCGGTGACTCCCGGAATCTCCCGACCCAGGTGCTCAACACAAAGTTCGCCGTTGCGTTCAAAGCCACCTGTGGCTAGAACGACCGAAGACAATCCGGGGAGATCCGCAAGTGAAGTGACTCTCCTACCCGCCTCGAAATGAACTCCTCTTTGGATCGCAGCCGCGTAGAGGCCTGCTATCAACGCCCGACCCATGGTCAGGATGCCTTCTTCGCTTCGTCTCAGCAGTTCCTCTCTCGAGGGCATTCCGGCCAACAGCTCTCCATACGTCACCGGCAACTCGACATTGGGCGCAGACCTGATCAGCCGCGCTATGTCTTCTGGCACCGGCCATCCAAGAGGTTCGAGCGACCTATACCCCAGCCGACCACCAGCACGCTCCGGGTAGTAGTCGGGGTAGGGAAGGGGTCCCCACCGCAGTGGCGTTAGTTCCTCAACCCACAGAGCCGAATCGCGGGCTTCTCGGACGAACACTTCCAACATTTGGAAATTGGCTTCACCACCAACCACCTCTCGGAGATACTGCAGTGCGTCATCGTTGCTGTCCTGTACCCCGTTTGCTTCCATCAGGTGGTTATTTGGCATCCAGGCGACACCACCGGAAAGAGCGGTGGTCCCGCCGAAGAAATCCGCCTGTTCTATTACTTGGACAGCCGCTCCGGCCTCTGCAGCAGCAAGCGCCGCGGTAAGGCCAGCCACCCCGGAGCCAAGAATTACGACCTTTTTGGTGTCCACAATTATGACCAATTTAGGGCTAGTCGGTGCCAACCTGTCGAACTATCTCTGCCGTGTCAAACCACTGCGACAGGTTGATGATCTGAGAGTTTTCAATGTCGAAGATGTCAACAGCGGCGAAGGCTACCGAATTCTGGTTGCTCGTCACTCCGGTGAAATCGATCTCCACAATTACACAATTACCATCCGATAGAACACGACTTGGGGTATCTACGTGTTGCGGAAACTTCTCAAAGACCTTGAGAAAGAAACGCATGATCTCATCATGGCCAGTGCGGGCACGCGCTCCAGGCGGACGTAGCACCGCTGCCGGGTGAAAAACGTCCTTTAGAACTTCGTAGTCCTCAGCGTTGAGCGCTACGAAGTAACGGTCGATCACGGAGCGGTGCATTTCAGTCATAAGGACTCCAATTTATCCCTTGGTGACCCCAAGACTCAGACCCCCATCGACCGTAAGAACCTCTCCGGTGGTCCATTCGGCACACACTAGATATTCGAGAGCTTCTGCAATCTCTTCTGCGGTACCAATACGTCCAAGTACATGGGCAGACGCAAGCCCTTCAACTCGCGCACGAGACTCCTCCGCATCTTTGGCCATTCCGCTGCGGACCAATATTTCCGTATGCACTCCCCCAGGGCGTACACAGTTCACTCGGATACCTTCCCGGCCGAGCTCCGCAGCCAACACGCCGGTCAGCGCCTCGATGGCACCCTTTGTTGCGGCATAACCCGAGGCACCTGGGAACGCCCGCCGTGTATGCACCGACCCGGCGAACACGATGCATCCTTTGCTCTTCGCCAGATGGTCTTTGGCGCACTGGGCCAACATCATTCCCGCAACAACGTTGGAGTGAAACAGGTCGAGAAGACGTTCTTCTTCGATGTCACCAATCGCCCCTACATACATGTTGCCAGCAAGGCTCAGTAGTGCATCCAAACCTCCACCATGTTGGACCGCAGCCTCAACCATGCGTTGGCGGTCCTCGGCAACCGTGACATCCCCCGTCACAGCATTACATCGGGTGCCGATTCGCTCAGCAGCGACAACTAGAGGCTCCTCTCGCCGCCCCGCAATGGTCACAAAGGCTCCCCGATTGCCAAATAGTTCCGCCGCTCCAAGGCCAATTCCGGAACCACCACCGGTGATCAGAACGGACATGTCCTTCACTAAACGCATCTGTCCTTGTCCTTGTCCTTGTCCTTGTCCTTGTCCTTGTCCTTGTCGAGGGAGCGTACGGAAAAGTTGAGTAGAGCTGGGGTATCCATGAAACTATCCATTGTTAAGCGCTAAGAAGTGGCGGTTAATCAATGAGAGAGGGGTTTCAATGATACTGCGCACCGCCTTTCAATAGCACCAATGAAGCAGTTGCTACCGATAGGTTCCATATCACGAACGGTTACATGGCTTCTAGCTATCAACGTCCGAACTCTCGCAACCTCATGCCATCAGGATCAATCACTTCTCGGATGAGACGAACTTGATTCACGGTCGGGACCGGAGTTTCCAATACTACGGAATCTTCAATCAGCAAATCAAAACCCGTCGCTTCCTGGACTTGTTCCGACGTCACTCCTGGATGAACCGACTTCAGCCGCATGTGTCTCGTTTCCGTATGGAAGTCCATCACGCACAGGTTGGTAATAACTAGCTCCGGTCCTCCAGTAAGTCCGAGCCGTTCGCGCTCGTCACCACCTCCAAGCCACCCGGCGCAGGACACAAAGTCCACTTTCTCAACGAACGATCGTGGGCTGTGGTTCGGATTCCAAAAAAAGAGGCGCTTACCGATCGAACCCATATCGCCGAGACCCGCCGTACCAGGTAGGCGCACCTTCGGTCGGTGGTAGACGTCACCAATCACCGAGTTGTTGCCATTTCCATACCGGTCGAGTTGCGCAGCCCCTACACAGAACTTTTGTAGCCACCTTCCGTTGAGCACGATGTCCCAGAACGTCGAGTACTGCTCTAGATACATAATGGAGTCTCTCCAAAGAGGTGCCTCGAGAGTCGACGCCGGTACTCGTTCGGGCCGTGCGTCAAGGCCAATCGAACTAGCCAGCCATACCAAGTCCGGTGCATGTGTAAGCCGGGCCAACTGGAAGGCACAGACCGGAATAAACGAGGCCATTCCGTTGCATGCTTGATCATCATTGTCCAACGTTGCGGCCAACGTCGTGACCATCAACTCGTCAACTGTCCAGTCAGTCGAAGGTTTGTCGTTCACTCTGTGACCTCCCAGCGCTTCAGTGCTTCAAGCCTGTCGGTTCCGCCTACCCGTTCGAGATATTCCTCTTGAGTGTCGGGTTCATACACATACCGTTGCATCCAGGCGCTAGTTCCCTCTGGGTCGCGGGAGACAGCAATCCACCCACGATGAAAGGCCGTGTCGTAGCCGTAGCAAGGATTGAAGGATGTCGGATGGGCACCGAAGGGAACCTCTACAACAGCGTCAACCATGAATCCGGGAAGAATCGTCTTCTCCGGGCTGCTTCGCAGTAATTCTGTGTCGACGATCTCCTCCACCGTTGCGATTACCTGCTTGGCCGCCTTCGGCATAATCCCAATGTCTGGCCATACCGCTGTGGGTTCCATCTGAAGGTTCCCGAACCGGTCAGCACGGTGGCAGTGGACTAGAGCGACATCGGGGATCAGCGACCTGCAGGCCACGACATCCGGCCCTCCAAACGGATCCGGCACCATGACTAGGTCGGGGTTTATTGCGATGAGATCTGTGCCGATCATTCCCCGGGTCGGGAGGAACGGAAGATTGCGTGCTCCTGCTCCCAATCGGGCATTAAGGGCAGTTTCCGAGAGTTCTTGAACAACGATCCGTCCTGACTCGACCGCGTTTCTGTATGCCTGGCAGAGGCCGAACTGCTCCATTGATACGGCAGCGCCCGTGAACCTGTCCATAGAACCGGCCGCAGCCATGAGGTCGATCGGGATTCCGCCAACTAAGGCAACCACTTCCAGTCCAGTGCGTCCCTGTCGTATGAGTTCACGGACCGCGGCCATTGGCGCCGACTGTGTAGCCATGTTCTGGATCGCCACCGTTGCGCCATCGGGAACCATCCCAATGGCTTCTGCTAGCGAAGTCAACTTCTCTTCGGGCATCAGTCGGCCACCTGGATGATTTCCATGCCGCCATGAACCTCGACGATCTGTCCACACACGTAGTCACTGTCGGCTGAGGCAAGCCAGGAACAGACACCGGCAACGTCGTCCGGCACTCCGGCACGCCCGATGGGTATCGCCGCTTCAACTGATTGGATCACTTCGATTGGAAGACCGAAGTCACCGCCCTCCTCCTGAACAGAGGTCATCCGTGTGCCGGCGATATAGCCCGGGGCTACTGCATTGACGTTGATCCCGTGAGGCGCCCATTCCCTTGACAGGGCCCGGGTCAGTCCATTAACTCCTGCTTTGGCTGCGGAATAATTGACATTCGCTGCAGTCCCATAGATGCCGTTGATCGACGACATATTGATGACCTTCTTGTTGGCCCAGTCACCACCTTCTTCGGCTGCCCGCAACAGGTTGAATGCTGACCGGCACATATTGAAGGTTCCGGTCAGCGCGACATCGATGACGAAGTCCCAGGCATCGTTCGTCATGCGGTGCGCCATTGCAGGCCTTGTCGCACCGGCGTTGTTGACCAGTACGTCTAAGCGGCCAAATTTTTTTCTTGTCATCTCTATAACGTGATCTGCACTCTCTGGAACTGCTACTGATCCGACCACGGGCACCGCCTCGAAGCCCATATCGAGAAGTTCCTCCACTACTTGGCGGGCGTTCTCTTCGTCTACATCATTAACCGCCAATGACAGGCCGTCCTCAGCCAGTCGACGAGCGACGGCACTACCTATACCGCGTCCGGCCCCTGTAACGAGGGCAACCCGCCTACTCTCCATACAGGGACCTAGCCATATCTAAAGCGCTCTTCAAGACAGCCTCAGAAACTTCTTGGCAGCCCAAAGGATTCCGCAATGCTGTTTCGTGCCATCTCATTGGTGATGGGCCCGATGCGATACAAACGGGCATCACGCCAGTACCTCTGCGGCTGCGTCTCTAGTGAGTAGCCGAGGCCGCCGAGAGCCTGCATGGCAATATCCGCACACTTTCCTGCATACTCCGATGCGGTCACCTTTGCCATGTTCGCTTCCCGGCCGCAATCATCGCCCTGGTCGCTCTTCCATGCAGCGAAATAGGTGAGAAGCTCTGCCTGAGTTTGCATCATCGCCATATCCGCGACGTACTGGTGCCAAACCTGAAAGCTTCCGATGGTTTTGCCAAAGGCTGTGCGGTTCTTCAGTTGATCGAGGATTTCCTCGATCGTGCCGTCGATGATTCCTGTACAGAGCGCGGCAACCATGATGCGCTCGTTGTTGAGTGTCTTGAGCATCTGGTAGAAGCCCATACCGGGCTCGCCCACAACAAACTCATCCGGTACAAAGACTTCGTCCAGAAATACGTCGCAAGAACCAACCGATCGCATCCCAATCTTTGGAATCTGGCGAGTTTCGAGACCCTCAGCCGGGTTCGGCACCAAAAAGAGTGTGACTCCTTTGGCCGGCTTGTCTTGTACTTCTTCGGTCCTCGCCATCATGAACAGGTAATCCGAGACGTGTGCCGCCGTGGTCCAAGTTTTCTGGCCGGTCAACAGCCAGCCTCCGTCGACTTTCACGGCCTTGGTGCGCATTGCACCCATCAGATCCGTTCCACCAGAAGGCTCAGTTACGGATATCGCAACTCGCGTCCGACCAGCGGCCATGTCTGGGATCAGCTTCTCTCGGACCTCGTCGCGAGCGAACTGGTTGATGGACTTTGCACAAAAAGCGTTGATTCCGTAGATCCACGTCAGTCCCGCGAGGGACCTGGCCATCTCACGAGTCAAGATCATCTGAGTAACAGTGTCGCCGCCTTGCCCTCCGAGTTCTTCGGGCAGACCAATCGCGTGAAAGCCCGCATCGGACATCTTGTCCCATAACTCAAATGGGTACTCGTACTCCTGTGCCTCATATTCCAATGCCTTGGACTTTGGGCACTCACGCTCCACCCAGTTACGGACAGTGTCGCGAAACATTTCTTGTTCGGTGGTAAGAGCAAATTCCATTTGTCATTCCTCGGACGCAAGGGCTAAGGACTTATTTAGACGCTCAATAACGCCAGCCATCTCCAAATGTAGATAGTCGACGACCTAGGTAATGCTCCACGCACGTGAGAGCTGCGCGCGCTGCACGATCTGTTCCGATTCCACGACTCTTGAATGTCTCACTTGCAAAGTAGAGCCCTTCAACAGTCGGAGCTCGCCAGTCCGGTCGGAACTTACCGACCAACATCGGCTTTTGAACCACACCAAAGGCAGGGTCGAAAACCAGGCCTCTCCTTTTCCAAATTCCGTTCTTGAGGCCTGGATACATCTCATAGATTCCAGCTTCGAACCGATCGAACATGTCACGTACATAGTCGGTGTTCCGGGCCTTCTCCCCGGGTATGACTCCACCCATGCAGTGGAGGTGGAGTCCCTCTGGAAAAGAGTCGGGATCCATAGCTGCCTGATCGTACATATAGCCAGGTGTTTCACTATGGGGGGTTGCAGTCCAGGTAGCCAGCTCCTTTGGGTCCCACATCGTGACTGGTTCTTCTGTCGCAATATAGAGGTTGAGCCACGACACCCTCCAACGGTCCTGACTCAAATGGCGAATTTGCTGTGTGTACCAGTCTGGCAGGGCTGATTCAGGTACGACCTTGAAAACGTCCCAGACCGGAAGTGTCGAGATCACGCAATCGGTTTCGATGATTTCACCATCGTCATAGTCATTTGGCACGTTGGCCTCATGCGGAATGGTGACACCAAGGATCTTCCCGTCTTCGATCAAGACACGACCAGCAGGTGTGTTGAGTCGAACACTTCCACCGTGCTCGGTGATCGCATCAGACAGATCTTGCCAGAGCTGATCCCAACCCTGACCTGGCCAGCACGAATATGCGGCCATGCGGGCTTCTTCGTAGTGCATCTTTCGCATCCAAAGGTTGTCACTGGCCGAATGGTCCCACCAGTTGTCGGTCAGACACTCAAGAACAGAGATGTACTCGTAGAGGTCAATGACCCCTTGGTCGCTCGTGTACTGCGCTAGCCACTGGCGGAGGGGGCGGTCATCCCATTCTTCTAGTTCGTCCCAAGAGGTCTCGGTCAGAGCCTTGATGACTTTCTTGACCTCTACCTTGTTTGGCATCCGATCGCGGATGGAACCCCATTTTTTTGCTTCGTTGTCCCATATCGGCATTTCCTTCGACACCGCGCCATGGATCAAGTGTTTACCGACGTGTTCGAAGACCTTTGTTATCCCGGAACCAGAGTCTTCGATTAGGTGTCCACCAAGGTTGAGGGTGAAACCTTCATCCTCGACTGCTAGTGCTCGTCCACCAAGGTGAGGAGACCGCTCCAGAACCTGAACGGACTTGCCTTCTGCGGCAAGCAGCGCTCCGGCAGATAAACCGGCTGCTCCCGCTCCAATCACGACAACATCGCACTTGCTCATTGGCTAATTCCCATCGATTTGTGTGCCATCTCCAAGGTTCAAGAGCTCTAGAACCCTTGACATGTATGAAATCTTTTGCATCCCGAGCATCAGCCAACCAAACGGTCGTTTACCAATTGCACTGTATAACCGGGAGCCTCTGCTTACCAACCGGCCAACCCTCTAGGTGGCTGACGTATCTGGTGTCAGCGCGAGGGCTATTGCCGTTGATCGCATGGTCTGAAGAGCAGGTTCAGGTCCTGAGTGACCCGGCCCTACAAGAAAAATGACCGGAAGATCCACTCCGGCGGCAACGTATTGGTGCACACGATCGGAAATGACTCCTGTTGGCCCGATCGGGCACATCGCTTCCAACACATCGTCGCCAGTAAGGTCAAGTGCCTTCTGGCGGTCGCCAACCTCCCAAGCTGCCGCTGCTTCAGCAAGCGTTGGGAAAGCGTGAAGAAAAGCGGATTGGTGCGTCGGAACCATCGCATACGCAAGGACTGAACGCCGACAACGTTCTCGGACAATCGACACGTCGTCGTCATTGCCTTCAAAGCCCCAGAATGAAAGCACCACCTCGATATCGGATGGATCTCGACCTGCCTCGATCGCTCCAGCCCGAACAAGATCGACTTTCTGCTGGACCTCGGTCGGGGGACACCAGGTCAGGAACACGCCATCGGCTATAGCCCCAGCCAACCGAAGCATCCGGTCGTTAATCGCAGCTAGCCAGATCGGTAGATCAGCTTCGGGATCGATAGTTAGGCGAAAGTTATTTGTTCGAAGCGTTTCAGTCTCTATAGAGACCTTCTGACCGCTAATCGCAGCACGAAATATCTCTATAAAGTCTCGGGTCGTTGACAAAGGTTTCGTGAAATCTCGTCCGTGCCAGTCGCCAACCACAATCGGACTTGAAGCCCCAAGCCCTACAACTATCCGTCCCGGCGCCATCGAAGACAGTGTCGCAAACCCCATGGCCGCCAGAACCGGCGACCTAGTGGTAGTCGGGATGATCCCGGAAGCCAGTCGAACTCGACTAGTCCGAGCAGCCATCATCCCTAGGGTCGCCATCACCTCAGCGCCCGAGATCTCACCACACACAACCGTGTCGTAACCAAGTTCCTCAGCCTCGACAGCAATACGTACGAAATCTTTGGCCGACAGCCCGTCCTCGACCGGCATAGTCACGCCGACCTTCATTGGCGGCGCTTCAAGAGTTTCATAACAAAAAATCAGAGGGCCAGTTAGTAGTTGAAAGACAAAGCCGAATGCGCTTCAACTATTCGGCTACAAACCGATCTTCAAGCTCGTTCAGTAGTTCAGAGTTCTCAGCGTTGTCGGGGTGCGGAAGCCAGTTCTCTCCGCCTGTGAGGTATCGAGTCGCCAATTCTATGAGCGGTCCATGAGCCTTTTCGGGCGAGATGAAGTTCCACTTCAACCAGGGCTGCGTGTTTGGATTCGACGGCTCGTCAAGGACCAGCGGAATCTCCGCTTTCCGACAGTCGTCGATCATCTTCTCGAAATTATCCGAGCAGAAGGCGATGTGATGTACGTATTCGCCCTTCTTGGCTAAAACTTTGTCCGGCCAGTGGCCCGACTCGGAAGGGGACCACAACTGTATGGACACACCAGTGGGGTCGGGGTTCTGGAACGTGACCCACTCCATCGGCGTACCGTCGACATCGTCTTTCCCTTTTCCCCTCGTGACGGACATGGTGTGTTCTGGAGACAGAACCCCCAGGATGTGCTCCCAGTCGTCACGGGCCTTGTCCAGATCAGACACCAGGAGTGAAATATGGTCAATATGTATTCCCATAACTCTCTTCTTTCTAAGGTGATTCGTCTATATCTACGAGATGTCTAGACCAATTCGAGAATAGTGGCGTTTGACAATCCACCGCCCTCGCACATGGTCTGTAGACCATATTTGGTTCCCGTTCGCTGCATCTCGTGGACGAGCGTGGTCATGAGGCGGGCACCACTTGCGCCAAGTGGGTGACCCAGCGCAATTGCCCCACCGTTGACATTCACGAGATCAGGGTCAACCCCGATCTCCTTCTCCCATGCCAGCACCACGGAAGCAAATGCCTCATTGCACTCGAATAGGCCGATGTCATCGAGCGAAAGGCCGGATTTCGCCATGGCCTTCCTGGTGGCGGGGATCGGCCCGGTCAATATAAGGACCGGATCACTACCAGTTACCACTGCGGTATGGATCCGAGCCATTGGTTCTAGCCCATACCGTTCGACCGCTTCTCCGGAGGCCACAAGAATCGCAGCGGAGCCATCCGCTAACTGGCTAGACATCGCAGCGGTCAATGGGCCAAATTCGCTGAACGGACTAAGCGATTCCATCTTTTCAATGGTGGTTTCGCGTATCGCTTCGTCTCTCTGAACTCCATTAACCTCAAGAAATTGGGAATCAAAGCGTCCCTTAGACCAGGCATCGGTCGCCGACTGGTGGCTTTTCAAGGCCAGTTGGTTCATCTGTCCTGGGCTTATCTCCCACTGTTCGGCTATGAGGTTCCCTCCCCGGAACTGGTGGATGACCTGTTCGCCAAAACGTCCTGTCCAAAGGTCGGCATCGAACGGATAGCCCATACCAAGGTCTGGGCCAACATCAGCCTGGCTGTTCAGAGTGACGAGACTCATGACCTCGACACCTCCAGCTACGACGAGGTCCATATCCCCTGACCGGATCGCCTGAGAGGCAAAGTGCACGGCTTGCTGGGAGGAGCCACATTGTCGATCAAGCGTCACCGCTGGAACGCTGTCATCGAACCCCGCCGCCAACCAGCAATTCCTGCCGACGTTGAACGCCTGCGCGCCGATCTGCCCAACGCAGCCCCAGATGACGTCGTCAACGTCGGCTGGATCAACGGTAACCCGGTCCATCAGACCGCTGAGGACTTCCGCTCCGAGATCAACGGGATGGGTTCCGCTCAATCCACCTCGGAAGCGTCCCATAGGTGACCGAACAGCATCAACGATGTACGCCTCAGACATCCAAGATCCTCCGGTTCAACCATCCATCGCCTAGAAGCGACAGATCAACACTCCCTCACAACATAGGGCAATGGCACTGTAGATCAGACGGTGGTTTGAATGACCGACTCGCCCAACAACGCGTCCAAAGCTAGATCGAATAACCACCGTCAACGTCTATCACCTGACCAGTGACATACGAAGCACCAGGAGAAACGAGGAAGGAGACAACTTCCGCGATCTCTACAGCCTTACCTAGCCGCCTCATCGGCAAGGCGGCCTCTGTCGCACGCATGGCCTCTGGCGCCACCGCACCCGAGTCAACCAGCCTCCGAGCCATCCCGTCCGACAACAATCCCACCCCAACTGCATTGGCCCGAAGGCCGTATCTCCCCTCTTCGGCAGCAACGCTACGAATCAGAGCTTCGATTGCCGCTTTCGGCGATGCCGACAGAACGTCCCTCGGAACGTTTCGGCGCACAGCTACAGAGGTAACAGCGACCACGGAACCTGCAGTTTTTCTGAGGTGTGGAATCGCGTGGGAGATCGAGGCGAAGCATCCGACCACCTCAGAGACGAGATGCGATGCGAACTTCGCACTATCAATGGTGCTGCACCACATCTGATCCGGCAGCACGCCGGCTGCATAGATAAGCGAGTTCAACGAACCGAATTTTTCAACGGTGTCCTGAACAGCTCTTCCCAATGACTCCGGATTGTTCAGATCGACTTCCACCACGAGGCTTCGGCTGCCTAGCCCCTCAACATCAGATGCCACGCGCTTTGCCGACTCAGCGCCCGATCGCGCGGTGATCGACACATCCATGCCGTTTGCTGCAATCGTCCTACAGATCTCCGCACCGATTACACCACTACCTCCAACCACCAGAGCAGCACCATTCATACCGGTATCGGCCTTCCGTTCAACGATCCCAATAAGCCGAACACATCCGACTCAAGCTGTGATTAACCACTTCATTCAACACTTTTACCAAGTATCCACTACAACGTATGTCACAATATTTTAAGTATTTTACCTCTACTCCAACTCTTCACAAATATTTTGAATAAGAGCATTTCGCCCGCCACTGGCAGCAAGGTACTCCTCGCTCACCACTCCCATTACTACTTGTTCAGCAAACTGAGTGCCGATACTTTCAGGTCCCCACGACCCTCCATCTTGGTACCAAAATGACATCGCATTCAACATACCAATAATGCCAGAGGTAGCCATTCTTGCGTCAAGCCTCTTGTCTACTAGACCGGCAACCTGGCCCTCTTCGAGGATGCTTCTAAGAAACAGAGAATAAGCATGTCCAGTTCCCCGGATGATCTCTTTGCGGTCGTCAGATAGTGACCGGAACTCCTTGAAGAACACTGAATGCTTAACTCGATCATCGTGGAACACTCTGACATGCGTCTTCACTAGGGAGTAGGCCCTAGCCAACGGGCCCACATCAAGATGAGACACCGTGGATATCGCCTTGAGCGCACCTTCATGGGACTCTTCTATGATCCGAAATAATATATCTTCTTTACTATTAATATAGTAATAGATTGATCCCTTTAGTAATCCGACTTCGGTAGCAATATCTTGGGTCGAGGTCGCGTTGTAGCCTTTTTCATCAAACAGGCGAGCTGCCGCATCAATAATGAGTTCCAACCGATTATTCGATGTTGCTATAACGTTGCCAGTCTTACGATCACTCGGTGACATCAATCCGTCTATTTCTGTTAGTAGATATGATACAAACTGCTATATAAGATACCGTTGTGGACAGTCTTAGTATAATTTCTGAACTTCTCGCGGCTCAACACAATTGCGTAATCTCCTAGGACTTAGCCCCTGGTAAGATACTGTGGTTATTTGCACTAGATGAAGTATGAGGCAATCCTTACCGGCTAAACCTAGTCGGTGATGCTTGCATGTAAGCAAATTGCTCTATCTGTGTATAGGTGTAGTTGGGGCCTTTGGCCTCTTAACGTCAGATGGCAACCTGAAAGCCTGCTTCTCTAACAACAACCTGAGCCGGCCGACAGGACAAAGATTCAGCGGAGCGGTCTTCCCGATGGACCTGTTCAGTAGGCAACCGCTCCGAGGAATACCACCATCCCTGACGACCGTTGAAAGTTTGATGCCTGATAGCAGTCGGTGTCTAGGCAATGCTCTGTCACCTGCCTGGACGAAAGAACGGAGAGGAAATAATGGATATCCAACTAGGCGCCCCGGGCCAGATCATCCCGCCGGTAGATCGGGGTATCGCCCTCGGCATCAAGATGGAAGAGCTCGGCTACGACGCTCTGTGGTGGCCGGATCATCTCATGGGCTGGCATCCGGACACCATGTGGAACGAGGACTTCACCCCGCTAGCCAAACACCAGCCCTCCAGCCACGTGCACGTGGATCCCTTCGCAATGATGGCAGCAATCGGCGCTCAAACTGAACGAATACGCGTCGGAACTTGCGTCACCGACCTGCTGCGGAGGCACCCAGCTTCCATCGCGCAGACAATGCTCACTCTTGACCACATAACCAAAGGACGTGCCATTCTCGGACTCGGCTCAGGTGAGCAACTCAACATCCAGCCCTACGGCATCAATTGGGAAAAACCAGTAGCGAAACTCGCTGAGGGCCTGGAGGTCATTCGGCTGCTGATGAACGCTGGAAATGAAACCGTTAATTTCGAAGGTAAGCACTTTCGCCTTCAAGATGCAGTAATGGGACTCGACCCCTACGGCGACGACCCTCCTGAGATCTGGCTGGCGGCCCATGGGCCCCGGATGCTCTCGCTGACCGGTCGATACGCGGACGGTTGGCTCCCAACAAAAATGTCTCCTGACGCATACCGCGATTCTCTCGAGCGGATCCATGCTGGCGCAAGGGAAGCAAACCGGGACATGGACCACTTCGTCCCAGGAATGCTCGGATACTTATTGGTGGGCCCTGATGAAGAGTCGGTTAACCGGCTACTCGCCTCAGAAATGGTCCGAATGCTATGCATACTCATGCCCAACTGGGTATTCGAAAGTCTCGGCGTAGCGCCACCACTCGGCGAAGGCGGGGGATTCCACGACTTCATCCCGAGCCGCATACCCCGCGAGGAGGTCGACCGGATCGTGAGTGCAATCCCGCCAGAGGTATCAGCCCACTATGCGTTCGCTGGGACAGTAGAACAGTTAATCGAGGAGATCTCCACCTATCACGCAGCCGGCCTGCGTCACCTAGTGATGTGGAATATCACAGGTCTGGGTGATCCAGATCTTGCCCGCTTCAGCTTTGAAGCAATGAACGAACTGCAAACCGAACTGAAAGCGCTCTGAGGACTAGTACCCACACAGACAAGCACCGCCAACAAAGCAGCCACTTTCGTAGGCGACATGTCTGCCTGCAAAGGTCTGGAACAGTTGGTAAACCACTACCGAGTGGCGTAGTCAACAACCATCACATGAACCTGACACTGGGATCACCCAGTTAGAAGCTCGTCAGACTCCCCTGCCTGTTCCAACCCATTGTGGATCACGCAATACCCGCTTGAGGATCTTGCCAGTTGATGCCTTTGGCAACGCCTCAACGAATTCCACCATTCGCGGCTTTTGGTACGAGGCAAGGTTCGCCTTGGCCGTCTCAATGATTTCTTCTTCTGTGGCTATAGCACCGGGCTTGAGAACGACGTAGGCCTTAACGGATTCTCCCCACTCGTCATCGGGTATTCCTATGACGGCCGACTCGAGAACAGCCTCGTGTCTGGCAATGGCTTCCTCCACCTGCACCGAGTAAATGTTCTCACCCCCAGAAATGATCATGTCCTTTGCCCGGTCTACTATGAAGACATAGCGCTCTGAATCGATCGTCGCGACATCGCCTGTCCACATCCACCCGTCACGAATCGTCTCTGCAGTCAATGCCGGATTCCGGAAGTAACAAAGCATGTTGGCCTCCGACTTCACGATGATCTGACCCGGTGTCTCTCCGTCGGCCGGAACATCAACACCGTCGTCATCGACAACTCTCACAGAAGTGATGAAACTCTCGCGGCCACAAGATTTGAGCCGTTCAGGGTGATGGTCGTCGTTGATGGCTCGGAGGTGATCTTCCTGGGAGAGGAACGTCATGGCGGCCCCCTCGGTCTGCCCATACCCTTGGATCAGGGTGCAAGGAAACTTGTCCATGGCTTCCCTGATGACCCTCGACGGCATGGGTCCGCCGCCGTACTGGATATTTCGCAGGCTCGAGATGTCGTAATTATCGAAGCCGGGTACGGCCATCATCCAGTTGAGCATGGTGGTTACTCCCAAGAACGAGGAGACCCGTTCCTTCTGGATGAGCTCTAGCGCCAACTCGGCGTCGAAGTTCATCAACACCAGAGGACAGCCGTGCGCCAGATAGTTGAGTGCCAGGACAACGGGGATATGGAACATCTGTCCAGTCAGGAGGTACACGTCACTAGGGATTATGCGTTCAGCCACCGTCTGCCCGAGCATCATCGCGGTGACGCTCTTGTGGCTGTGAAGAACGCCCTTGGACTCTCCGGTCGTTCCACCGGTGTAGAGGATGAGAAGCGGGTCCTCATCTCCGATGCCACCGGAGTTGGGGGGCTCTTCGTCAGAGGCCACTTCGACGAGCCGCTCATAGCTGCCGTCGCCGCCGTCGCCATACTGGAGCCAGTGTTCGACGCAGTCCACCATTTCCGAAACTTCAGCGGCAGCCTCAACGTATTGACCCTGCGTGATGAGCACCCTCGGCTCGCCATTATCGATAATGTTTTTCAACTCGGGTGGAGATAACCGCCAGTTCATGGGCTGCGCGATTAGCCCCGCACGACCACACGCGAAGTAGATCGTGCAGTACTCAATGCTGTTCATACTGAGGATCCCGACTCGATCTCCCTTCTCCAGCCCTAGGCCAAGTAGAGCATTCGCCAACTTGCGCACACCAGAATCAAGTTCCGAGAAGGTGATACGTCGCCCGGTAGTCGCGTCGACGACTGCTTCTCTAGCGGGGGTTTGGCGTGACCACTTCGCTGGTATCTGACCAACATTCATGAAAGCGATCCTTGGTTGCTGTGAACTGCATACCAATTAAATTGTATGCCACTGTTGTTTCAATCAGCGCCGCGGGGCGTGACATGTCCAACCCCCTGGATTGGACATCCATGCGCTAGGTCAAGGGGTCGACCACATCTCGTTCGAGCACCTCGGCGACGACATCCTGACATGTGCCCCAGAGCCAAAACGGTCCTGATAGCCGAGTGGATAGTCGCCATGCTACTCACCTAGCTCAAGCAACTCGCCGGCTACTAGTTGCGCGAGCCTCTCCGATGCTAGGCGTCGGCATGAGCCCAATGGCACAGGTGATACAGGTCACCTCCCCGAGCCAACTGGCCCTGTCCCAGCCATCCTTAGACACACGGCCCGGACACGCCGGGAACCACCGAAAGAAGGAAGCGACATGGCACACAGGAAGAGCGTGAGTGGTACCGACGCCCGTCAGGCGGCGCTCGAGGGGATCGGCATCTTCTCCGAACTCACCAAGGCCCAGCACCGTTCGCTCGCGCGTCTCATGACCTGCATCCCGGTGAAGGCCGGAAGGACCCTGACCACCGAGGGCCAGCCCGGCCGCGAGTTCATGGTCATCGTTGAGGGCGCTGCCTCGGTCCGCCGAGACGGTCGCCTGATAGCCACGCTCGGCCCCGGGGAGTTCTTCGGCGAGATGAGCCTCATCGCCGGCTCCCCCCGTTCGGCGACAGTGACGGCCGAGACCGACATGTTCATCAAGACCCTGAACCGACGGGAGTTCTCCTCGATGCTCGACGAGAACCCGTCCCTAGCCCGCAAGGTGCTGGTGGGCGCGGTCAAGCGCCTCCAGGGGCTCGATGCGGGCCCGGCCGACTGAGAACCTGTGCCACTTCGCCAAGCACCTGCAGGCGGATCGACACCGTCGGCCTGAACCGCAGCCAACGGGTCCCGGGTGCCATGCTGCACCTGTGGAGAATCCTGGAACCGTCGCCGTCCTCGGATCGGCCAACCTCGACATAGTCGTTCCCGTCCCCCACCAT
>LWDU01040999.1_pt1 | contig 45739 bp, 40 predicted proteins | sample 727161 | NCBI WGS metagenome assembly LWDU01 (sample SAMN04566230, study PRJNA314399) | hydrothermal vent metagenome | isolation source: deep sea hydrothermal plume seawater | place: Mexico: Gulf of California, Guaymas Basin | collected 2004-07-11
CAATAAATACTCTTTCACTTTATACCCCATCAATTTACCCTGTTGATACTTCACGTCAGAGATTTCAGGGTTTGGGTGAGGTGGGGTCAGGTCTTTCATTATCACATCTATTAGTGTTATGATTCAAATATGAGTAGACCTTTAAGAATTGAGTTGGCAGGTGGACTTTATCATGTAACGTCTAGGGGCAATAGGCGCGAAAATATTTACGATAATGATGAAGATAGAAAGGAATGGTTAACAATTCTTGAAAAAGTTTGTGCGCGTTTTAATTGGCGATGTCATGCTTATTGTTTGATGGATAACCACTATCACTTCGTTATTGAAACGGCGGAAGGAAATTTGTCTAAGGGTATGCGTCAGTTGAATGGCGTTTATACTCAATATTTTAACCGCCAATATAATCGAGTGGGTCATGTGTTCCAAGGACGGTATAAAGCAATACTGGTTGAAAAAGAGACTTATTTATTAGAGTTATCACGTTATGTCGTTTTAAATCCGGTGAGAGCTAAAATGGTCGGCCAGGCTGAAGATTGGCCATGGAGCAGTTATCAGGCTATGCTGGGCAAAGTTGAGCCGTATCCGTGGTTAGAAATCAACTGGATTCTTGGTCAGTTTAGTGATGATCGGTTAAAAGCAGTTGAGAGGTACATTAATTTTGTGCGAGAAGGTGTGGGTTTACCCCCTGTTTGGACTGATCTTAAGCAACAAATTTATATAGGATCAGATCAGTTTATTGAATCAATGCTTAAGAAAGTAGGTCAAGGTGAAAAAGGCGTTGATGATGTGCCTCTTATGCAGCGCAGATTGGTGCCAAAAACGATTGAGGAGTATCGTGAGCAGAGCAATAGTAGAAACGAATCAATTAGAGCCGCATTTAGTTCGGGTGGGTATACGATGAAGCAAATAGGCAGCTACTTTGGATTACATTACACTTCCGTTAGCAGGATTATTAATTCAATCAAGTAGATGTGATAATGAAAGACCTGACCCCGAAGGGGGTGTGTCTATTTTCAATAAAGCAGGTTTTAAATTTTCACTGTATGATTGGGTGACTATTTGATAATAACCATTACATAGATACTTTCCTGTACAGTGATTTCCAATTTTAAAGCCTTTCTAATGAGTCTCTGCTTTATTAGCTTAGTCGCTTGTAATGACGGGGTACTTAATAATCCCTATTCGGCAGCAGCGGTAGAAAATCAGGCGGTTTTGTATTCCTCATTTTCAGAGCGTCCCAAGCATTTAGATCCTGCCAAATCCTATAGTTCCAATGAATATGTCTTTATCGGCCAGATTTATGAGCCACCTTTTCAATACCATTATCTCAAACGACCCTATGAGCTAGAGCCTTTAACCGCCGCTCAAATGCCTGAGGTGATTTATTTAGATAGTGATGGAAATGTCTTAGCCAAGGATGCTCCGGCGGAGAATATCGCCTATTCGGATTATATTATTGATATTAAGCCGGGTATTAAATACCAGCCGCATGCCGCCTTAGCTAAAGATGCGCAAGGCGAGTATTTGCACCATCAGTTGACGCAGGCGGAGTTGTCTGAGATTACTTTATTGAGTGATTTTACCCAGACTGGCACGCGTGAATTAGTCGCGGCTGATTATGTACATGAAATTAAGCGTCTGGTACATCCGCAAATTTCGTCACCGATCGGCGAGTTGATGAAGCAATATATTGCCGGTTTGGGTGATTACGCTTTAGTTATAAAAGATAAGCCTCGTACTGCGCTTAAAGATCATGAGATTAGTGGTGTGGAGGTCGTCGATAAGTACCGCTATAAAATTCGTATCAAAGGTAAATATCCGCAATTTATTTATTGGTTGGCAATGCCATTTTTTGCGCCGATGCCCTGGGAAGCGGATGCTTTTTATAGTCAGCAAGGGCTGATTGATAAAAATATTACCCTAGACTGGCAGCCGCTCGGCACGGGGGCTTTCATGCTAGAGGAAAACAATCCAAACCTGCGCATGGTGATGCTGAAAAATCCAAATTATCATGCTGCTTTTTATCCGCAAGAAGGTGAGTCGGGTGATCAAGAACAGGGTTTGCTGCACGATGCAGGTAAGCGTTTGCCGTTTATTGATAAAGCCGTTTATCGATTGGAAAAAGAAACTATTCCTTACTGGAATAAGTTTTTGCAAGGTTATTACGATGCGTCGGGTATCGCCTCAGATAGTTTTGATCAGGCAGTACAATTTACCGGTGACGGTGAGCTGGGTCTAACAATCTCTATGCAGGAAAAAGGCATACAGTTACAAACAGCAGTCACTAGTTCTATTTTTTATATGGGCTTTAATATGTTGGATTCGATCGTTGGTGGCGACAGCGAGCGAGCACGAAAGTTACGGTTGGCCATTTCTATTGCTATCGATTATGAAGAATATATTTCCATCTTTATGAATGGCCGGGGGGTGACGGCGCAAGATGTGATTCCACCGGCGATCTTTGGTTTTAATGCGGGTGAGCAGGGTATTAACCCCTATGTCTATGATTGGGTTGGTGGACAGGCGCAGCGTAAACCTTTGCAGGCTGCTAAGCAGTTAATGGCGGCAGCAGGGTATGCAGAGGGTGTTGATAAAGAAACCGGGTCGGCGCTAATTTTATACCTGGATACTGCCGCGAGCGGTCCTGATGATCGGGCACGGTTAAACTGGTATCGCAAGCAGTTTGCCACGCTGGGTATACAGTTAGTTATTCGGGCTACCGATTACAACCGTTTTCAACAGAAAATGCTCAATGGTAATGCGCAAATTTTTATGTGGGGTTGGAATGCAGACTACCCTGATCCGGAAAACTTTTTTTTCCTCTTATATGGTGCCAACAGTAAAGCCTTGCATGGGGGAGAAAATGCGGTAAATTATCAAAATAGTGATTTTGATCGTTTATTTAAGCAAATGAGTAATATGGAAAATAGCCCGCAGCGTCTGGCTATAGTCAGAGAAATGCAGGAAATCATTCGTCATGATGCGCCGTGGGTGTATGGTTTTCATCCTAAAAGTTTTTCACTGTTTCATAATTGGTATCATAATTTAAAGCCTAATTTAATGGCGAATAATAAACTAAAATACCAGCGCATCGAGCCTCGGCTGCGGGAAGAGTCGCGTCAGCAATGGAATCAGCCAGTTTTATGGCCAGTGATAGGCATTATTGTTTTCCTGGTCTTGCTGATTTTACCAGCGATTCGCAGTTTTCAACGGCGTGCCAGAGAGACCATTAAATAATGTTGAACTATATTCTGCGCCGCTTTTTATACGCATTCCCTTTACTATTAGGGGTTAACATTCTCACCTTTGTGTTGTTTTTTATCGTCAATAGCCCAGATGATATGGCGCGTATGCAATTGGGGCAGAAGCATGTCACCGAGCAGGCGATTGATAACTGGAAGCAGCAGCGGGGTTATCATTTGCCGCTACTGCTAAATCAGCGGGAAGCCGGGCTGGATAAAATTAAAGACACGATTTTTTATCAAAAATCCTTACGCTTATTCGCCTTTGATTTTGGTATTTCAGATAGTGGCAGAAATATAGGCCAGGATATAAAGCAGCGCATGTGGCCCAGTCTGGCGGTAGCTCTGCCTTCATTGCTGGTTGGCTTGACGGTTAATATCTGTGTTGCCTTGATGATGGTTTTGTTTCGGCAAAGCTATCTGGAGTTTAGCATCATCGTGCTGTGCATCATTATTATGTCGGTTTCTTCTTTATTCTATATTATTGGGGGTCAGTTTATCATCGGCAAACTACTGCTGCTGGTGCCTATCTCGGGCTACGATACCGGAATTAACGCCTATAAATTTCTTATATTGCCCGTGCTCATTAGCGTTGTCTCTGGTATTGGTGCGGGAGCGCGCTGGTATCGAACCTTGTTTTTAGAAGAAATAGAACAGGATTATGTGCGTACCGCACGGGCAAAAGGACTGACTGAAACACAGGTATTATTTAAACATGTGTTAAAAAATGCCATGATTCCTATATTAACGGGGGTGGTGGTTATATTGCCGTTATTGTTTATGGGCAGCCTGATTACTGAGTCGTTCTTTAGCATTCCAGGTCTGGGTAGTTACACCATTGATGCCATTAAAAGCCAGGATTTTGCCATTGTCAGAGCCATGGTTTTTTTGGGGTCTGTGCTTTATATTATTGGCTTATTATTAACCGATATTTCCTATACCTTGGTCGATCCTCGGGTGCGCTTGTTATAAATTGGCAGTCAAGGGAGCTGTGAATCATGGTGGCCAGCTATGCGCCTCCTGCTACAGCACTGCTGACCAATAAAAACCCTGCCCAAATATTGGATGGTTATTTTTTTGCAGGTGCCTAACGATGAGTTTGTAAGGAAATAACTTCATCCTGTCGTTAGGCATATTTCATTTAGAGTAGGCACTATTAATAAACTGTTGTTTTGCGTAAAATAGCATGAAATTGATTAACATCAGGAAAAACGTTTTATTATGAATAACAAAGCAATGGTCATGGCGATAGGTCTCACCGCATTATCAAATATTCAGCTGACTGCGCAGGCCGCAGATGTTGATGCAGGAAGAGATGCTTTTGAAACCTGCAGAGGTTGTCATAGTTCCCCGGGATATAGCAATGTTTATCCTACGTACTATGTGCCAAAAATTGGCGGGCAAGTAGCTAGATATACTGTTGCCGCTTTGACTGCCTATAAAGAGTCTAATCGTCCACGCGGTACTATGATGGCCAATAGCTATGATTTATCTGAGAAGAAGATAGAGAATATTGCCGCTTATCTGGCAACTGTTACCGATGGTTCTACAAGAGCGAATGCTAATGGTGGCGATGCTGCCAATGGCGAGAAATTAGCCGCTACTTGTCTGGCTTGTCATAATGACGATACCAACGCAGGTGCAACTAATCCACGTCTGGCGGGACAGCATGCAAATTACATGGAAAGAGCGATGCAGCAATACCAATCTGGCGCGCGTAACAATGCCTTAATGCAATCAACGCTAGAAGGATTATCCGCAGATGAGTTAAAAGATATTGCTGCTTATTTCACAAGCTTAAAAGGCTTAACTGCCACTAATTAATCAGTCTAGCGCGAGTCTAAATCAGGTAGATACTTTTTATCTGTCTGTTTTAGGCGATAGCAAAACAACCCCAATAGTTCGAAAAAACAAGAGAAAAAACAATGGCAGAAACAGTAGAAGAGCTAACCGTCACCTATGAAGATGGTGGTATAGAAACCGTTAAAGAATTAGACAAAAAAGTACTCACAAAAGGTGCGTGGGCAACTGTTATCTATCGCTATAAAGATTGGAATAGAAGTAAAGAAGAGTACAGCCCTGACAAGTTTACGATACGCCGCTATCAAAAGCGCGATGGTGAGTATCAGCCAAAATCAAAATTCAATATCTCCAGCGAAAAGCAGGCCAGAGAAATTATTGTTGCTCTGCAAGACTGGTTAGAAGAGAAAGCTTAGGCGGTTGGAAACACACATCATTCATCCTTGCTGGTCTTTTTGTCTGTCATCAGCAAGGTAGCAATCGTTACGTAGCCAGCTATGCATCTGTTGCTACAGCACTGATGACAAAAAATCCTGCCCAAGTATGGGACGATTATTTATTTTCAGGTGCCTTAGTTACTGATATCAAGCAAACAGCTTCCGGCGAATGCGTTCAAAAATACTCGGTTGTAGCAGGGCTTTTATCTGTAGCGTATCCGCCGCTTCGGGTGCCACTTCCTGTAATTTTTCGAATAAGGCTTCAGCCTGTTCGGTTTGCTTTTTCTGTATATGGTATTCGCACATAACAGACGTTAAGCCAGTATATTCAGTGATATGGAATTGGTTTCTTTTTGGATAAAGCGGTTTTAGCTCGAACTGATTAGCAAATATGTTGGGGATTTCATCGGGATTATTTTCAGCTAAACATAAGCGTGCATAATTGCAGCGTGCAAACAGGTTTTTTGGATTCTTCTCATAATTTTCGGCAATAATTTGCTTTTGCTTCTTTGGATCGACACGTCCATAGGCAATGGCCAGGCAACTATAAATTAAGGGCAGAGGATACTGCTGTTTTAACTCCAGTAACCTGGGAATCGCTTCTGCGCTATTTATCGGCGCTATTTCAGAAAGGCGATTAAATTCATCCTGTATCTCCTGTGGGAGATTGCGAAAGCGTTGGTCTAAAATAGGCGCATTCGTTAGTTCATAGGACTCTTCGGCCGCTCTGTTGTAACTAGTGATGTTGGCTGTGGCTCTGCTAGAATTTCTGGTTTTTTGTGACATACAGGATACTTGATTGTGGGCTAGAACGATTACTTGAATACGTCGATATCAGGCTTTAAATTAGGCCATTTGCTAAAAGCAAAGAACCATATTATAACAATATTCAAGAAAGGGATTAAGAGGCATAGGATGAAAAGTTTAGGATAGCCTGCCTTTTCGACTATTCTGCCACCTAGCCATAGAGTAAACAGCATAAACAGCAAGATTAAAAAATATTCCATTATTCCTGCTCCTCAATTTTTAAGTTAGGCCAGGGAAGCAACGCTAGCTGTAAAAAAATCAGTAATAAACCCAGTCCCGGTAAAAATACTAATAGACCCCAGGCTAGATGAAATCCCGCTTTTTTATAAATCAGGCACACCGGGACAAGTATCATCAGGCCAACGATGATCATGCGTCCGAGTTCGGGAAAAATAAACATAACTTACTCCAGAAATAGTTTGCTATCAGGCATACAAGCCTGGCATGCAGTGTTAAGAACGTGCACAAAATAATTCAAGCAACTCACGGGGCTTTGTATCCGTCTTCTGTGTTGCAGAAACAGTGACCTAGCTATGCTCTTGTTTCTACGCCTTGAAGACGAATAAAAATCCTGCGCCAGGTGCCTTATTGCGTGTGCGATCCTGTGAGACTTTTGCCTGCTATAAGCGTATCCGTTCCATCAGGTAGCAGAGGCAGTCCTGACGGATAACACGCTCATCTAGGGTTAGCATGGAAGGCATGGTGTTGCGCTTTATTTGTAATTGTTGATTATCAATTTTGAAAAATTGCCTGGTGACTTCATGCCCTTGTTCATCGATAGCAGACAATGGCATAGCATCGTTGGATTGTACCGAGCCGAAGCAAGTTCCAGCTGAAATTTCAGTAAAATTCATGCGTTCTATTCCGCTATCAAAAAATAAATCAGCACTGCTATCACTAAAGCTAAAAGAGTGACCTTCCTGAATTTTTACCTGTGCAGTGGTATGGAATAAATCTATATCCTGAGTGAGGACAGGATGAGTCGCTAGTTCGCTTATGTGAATACAGTCCTTTAGATAAGCATAAGCATGGTCAACGCCATATTGCTGTCCAGGACGACCACATTCCAGAGTCACTGCAGGACAGATTTCGGCAAAGGCAGCGGACTGTACGCCAAGCGGCCTTAAAAAATAAACCACCAGACGACCGAATAAGTTAGCCAGATGTAAATAGCGATTATCCAGTTTGTTAATACAGGCGTAATGAGGGTTTAAACCGGTATTATTGTGTATATCAATACTGGCAAAGACCTCTTTTTCGCACATAATATCAACGATCTCTTTGGCAAACTGAGTTTCCGGGCAGTCTGCTATTTCTGTTCCAGGCCAGATCCGATTGTAATCAGGCTGCGAGTCTAGCCTACGTAGTCCTGATTCTGCGGCGCGTGTATTGCCAAAAAAAATAGAGAGTGAGCGCGGTAGCTCTTGTGTGGCATATTGATTAAGTAGGCGCTGAAGGGCTAAAAACCCGGTAGTTTCATTGCCGTGCAATAACACCGAGATAAATAACGGGTGCGTTCTTTTTCCCTGTAAATGTAATAACGTGGGTTGCGGGAAAAGAGCATGTAAATCTTTTGCTTCACAGCTCAGCAATGCCTCGGGGTAAGTGTCTATTTGATTGATTTTCATGGTGTTAAGATATTGCCCACTGACTAACAGGTAGTTCGGAATATTGATGCTCTAAATAGGCTAGAGTCATCGTTTGTAAAGTAGCATTAGGCTGTTGCATAAAGAGACGCTGCCATTGGCTCCCCGTTTGTTTGCTGGCGATACGCTGTTCAATAATAGTTAAATAGCTGTCAATATCAGCGCTATCCAGGTCTAATGAATGCAAGCCTTTTCTGGCTCTGGGTAATAAATCTGCGAGTATTAATTTTTGTAAATTCTGCTTGTTGCCATCAAACCAGACGATATTGCTATCCAGGCCAAAACGAGCCGCCTGATAAAAATTATCTTTTGCCTGGGCAAATGCTAACGGTAGTCGCTGGTCAGTAATTTCATCACAGAGATTTTTAGTGAGGCCATAATAAAATGCGGCATTAGCTATGGAATCTATAATCGTAGGCCCTGCGGAAGGTGTGCGATGTTCAATTCTTATATGCGGGGTATTGTCGTCATCAAACCCAATTAAAGGCCTGTTCCAGCGCCAGATCGTGCCATTATGTAACCGTAAATGTTCAAATTGTTCAATCGGGTCATTAAATAATTCAGGTAATAAAACCGGGAAATGATCCAGATTTTCCTGGAAGCACTCCATGATTGAATTACGGGCAAAATCTGACCCAAAGCTAACTCGTTTTAATGGACCATGTACCGCACCGCCGTAGCCGCCAGTTTCTATTGCCTGCTCAAATAAGGGGATACGCGACTCATGCCACAGGTTTTTACCGAATAAATAAGGCGCATTGGCACAACTGGCAACAATGGCAGCGGAAGCGATAATGGACGCATTGTAAAAATGATGTGCAGTATCGAAGGGTACCTGAGTATGGAGCTGTAATGAGGTCGTTGCAGATTCGAGCATGACATCATCATGGTCAAATTTTAAATGCTCTATCCCGACTATATCCAGGTTAATGGGTTTGCCACGCGCTTTTAAAATTTGCTCATTTAATACGCGGTAGCGATTCATATCTGACATATTGACCAAAGTCATGTCCGAGGGCTTTAGCGTAGGCAGAGTACCTATAATGAGAATATGATTATTTAGCTGCTGAGCATGCAGGCAGGATTTTTCCCAGGTCTGGGTAAGGTTTTGATGTAAGGTGCTGAGTACATTGCCGGTCAGTTTTTGGGGAATGCCATTGAGTTCTATATTAAATTTCGCAAGCTCAGGGAAGGCGAGGGGATCATTAAGGTTTTGCAGAAATGAAACATTATTAGCAGCGGCTTGCATCTGATCATCGATCAGCCAGGCTTCAATTTCAAAACCCGCTGTTGGCGCCAACTCAGAGAATTGCCTGTTGGCTATTAATTTTTTTAATAGCTGGGTTTCCTCGGTGAGTTTTTGAAAAAAAGTCTTAAAGTGATCAGCATTGAAAAGCGTTAAATTTACTTCCTGTCCCATAAATTAACTACCTCTTGCTGTCAGAGTAATGTTGATGATTATTTTTAAAAGCATTAACCGGGGTGGCTATTTGATGGTTAAGCATACTGCCTTTGGCTATGAGTTCAGGTGAAGAAACCTGAACGAACCCCACTCATTCTACTTTTTCCTAACGATACGCCAATACCTGTCAGACCGCAATAGACTTGAGTTAATTGGCAAGCAAATGAACTGTGAATAGTATGTTAGGAAATGAATAAGAGAAAGAAATTTTGTAACGACTCAGTGAAGCTAAGTCGTGCAATGAAATTATAAAGCAAATCCAGCTAACTTCCGCTCAAAGACCCGCGTCATTGCCTGAGTTGTACTTAGACCTTGTTGACGGCCAATTGATAAATAAGCTCTGAGACGATAAAGTATCTAGGTGCCCTGGGTACTGAGAAAGCATCCCGTTCACTGATTATTGGTCGTCCTATGCAGCCAATGCCGCTTAGCATTTATATTAATGCCTGTTTCATTGGCCAACCGTTGCGCTCGATACTCTGTCACTACCCTTGAAATATCCATATCAACAACGGGCTAAAACCCTATCAAGAACTATTTTATTTATTGACGCGGAGCCGTTACAATGTAATTTAAAAGAAGTACGTGCTTAGACAACGCAAACCATGACTGATAGTATTGTGCTAATAATGACTAGCCTTGCTTCTATCGTGCGCCGTACTTTGATTGTTGAAGGTAATACTGGTTTTTCTTATGTTGAGTTTGTCAGGATTTTTTTCAGTGAGATTGATAGCTTTTTGTAGCCTTGCCGTTTAAAAAGAGAGGGGTATATTATGAATGAGAAAATTGCACATAAAGCAGTTCTTATCTATCCGGAATTTGATACCCAGAATACTTTCTGGAGTTATGCGCAAAGCCTGAAAATGTATGCTCCCGCTAGCGAGTTCGGATTGCCCCAACGCTTATTGCCACCGCTGGGCTTAATGGGCCTGTTCAGCCATCTTAAGCCCTTTTATGACGAGCTATGCCTGATCGATAAAAATATCGACCCCAGGCCGATAAGTGAATTCATCGCTGATGCCGATCACGTTTATATAGGCGGGATGATGGCTCAGGAGCAAAGCCTGCTAAAGCTAGGGCTGGAAGTAAAAAAAGCCAGAAAAATTTTAATCGTTGGGGGTACGGCCATTAGCCAACAGTCACCCTTGATGCAGGTCGCTGATCACTTGCTGGAAAATGAGGCAGAGGGAGTTATCGACGAATTATTAGCAGGGCTAAGCAAGGCTAACGCAAAAAAATATTACCAGGGTAGTTTTGTAGCAGCAGAGCATTTTTTCCAGCCAGACTATGCGGCAATTAATATGCAGAATTATGTGCATATGGCCGTACAAATTAGTCGTGGTTGTCCTGAACGCTGTGAGTTTTGTGATATTCCTTCCCGTTTCGGTAAAGCCTTCCGAGTAACGCCCTGGCAAAAAACCGAACAATCGTTTCAGCAGATGAAAGATTTAGGTTGGACGGGGCAGGTGTTTGTTGTTGATGATAATTTTATCGGTAACCCGCGAAAGGCGTTAGAAATGCTGAAAAATCTGTATCAAATCGGCGAGAAAATTGGCTATCATCATCCCAAATACACAGAACTGACCTTGCGCCTTGCCGATGAATCGCCAGTAATGGCAGAATTACGCCACTGGTTTCATAAGGCGAACTTTATCAATGGCTTTTATGGGGTAGAAACGCCAAACGAAGCGTCTTTGCTAGAAACAGACAAACGCCAGAATCTGCGTGGTGAGCGCAGCCTGGTCGAGAAATTAAGGTTTATATCCGAACAAACCGGTGCCGGGGTAATGATGGGTATGATCTATGGCTTTGATAATGATAGCGATGATTCGGTACAGGAATTTATTGACTTTGTGAATGCCAGTAATGCACCGATAGTAATGGCAGGGCTATTAAATGCCTTACCTTGCACTCCCTTAATCACCCGGATGCAGAAGCAAGGTCGTATGATTCAGACAAGCAGTGGCAACAACTCTGATGGCATTATTAATTTTATTCCTTATAACTTCTCAGTGCAGCAGGCAGAGCAGAATTACTTGCTCATCCTTCAGGGTATTTATAATCCGCAAGTGTATTTTGCCCGGGTGATGAGACATCTGGAATTAATCGACCCTGAATTACAAAGTAATTACCGCGCGGGTAATAACTCCTTGGCTTATCTGATCAAGATTCTGACCAAAAAACATGCACTGACGTATTGGCGGTATTTACCTGTAGCGCTGGCCTGTGCTAAAAGGCGTTGCGGTTTTAATACCCCTGGATATATGGCGATCGTGGCTGAGTTCTTTTCCCTTTGCGCACAATATACGCATTTTAGCAGTCAGGTAAGCGTACAACGAAAAAATATTGCAAGACGTGATTATACCGATACACAGATGGTTTCCTGGCGCGAGTTGCAAATGTCAGAAGTTGATTAATACACAACAATAAATCACGAAAGAAACGAAGAACAGGAAAGGAACAAAAAACGATAAACTTGCCCCGAAACGCTGCTTGGGAATACTTGGAGTAGCCGCTCTGCTGTGAGTGGTTCTGGTAAGCAGCGCTTACTTGTCATGCATTCCCAAACAGAGTTTGGGAATGCGAAAACTTTCGTGACTTTTGTGGTTTAAATTACATTCAGAAAACTGTACTCAAGATAATTTCTCCAGCATTGCTTGTGCAATATCAATCGCTTCATCATATTCGTATTGCTGTATCAGTTTTTCTAGTTTTTTAAGTTGCCCCGACTCTGCATTTAAACCGGTAAGCTCGGTAATTTCTTCCAGCATATCAACCGCATCGGCATCATCGTCGAGAAGCAATTCCAGCAATTTTTTATACAAAGGCAGTAGTGTTTCTGAACTCACTTTTTCAGTGCTTGCTGCGGTCGACTTTGGTGGTGCTTGTAGTGTTTTCAGACTTTCCAGTACCGGTGTTAAATTCGCTTCTACCCTGTTTAATAAATTCATTATCTGCTGGATATCCAGTTTGTCTAAACAAGCGAGTTCAAGGGCTGCTGCAGCTTTTTGTATTTCATGCGCGCCGATATTTCCGGCGACACCTTTCAAAGTATGGGCTACGCGGGTCGCTGCATTAGCATCATCGCTGGCCTGTGCCTGCTGAAATTTTTCACTAAAGTTTTGCTCGCTGTCCAGAAATTTAATGAGTAAGCGGCGGTATAGTTTTTTATTGCCCTGGGTGATAGCCAGACCCGCATCAGAATTTATACCGGTAAGTTGAGAGAGATCCAGTTCAGGCTGATTGCGTATTTGCAAAGTGCTGGCTTTAGTCTCTTCAGAATGACTTGCCGGAGATGCAGGTGTGATCCATTTAGCCATGGTGCAAAACATTTCTGCAACATTAATGGGCTTGCTGATATGATCATCCATGCCTGCTTGTTGCGCCTGTTCAATATCTGTGGACATGGCATTGGCAGTCATGGCGATAATCGGTAGTTTTTTGCCTATTTCAAGCTTGCGGATAATTTCTGTTGCACTATAGCCATCCATAATCGGCATCTGAATATCCATTAACACGCCATCAAAATCCTGTTGTTGTACTTTGTCGACGGCTTGCTGGCCGTTTTCAGCAAGTATCACATTAATGCCATTATTTCCTAACAGCTCCAGTGCCAGTTCCTGATTAATGTCATTGTCTTCAACCAGTAACACTTTAGCGCCGCGCAAACGCTCGATCGACTCGCTAAAATCTTCCTGGCGTTCAACACGTCGTGAATTGGATGCTATCTCTCGGCCAAATGCACCCATGATGGTATCGAATAGATATGAAGCATTGGTTGGCTTGGTTAAGAAACTCAGATGATCAATATCTTTGGCTCTTTCCGCTAATTCCTCCTTGCCATAAGCGGTTACCATGATAATGGTTGGAGCTTTGTCTAACTGGGGGCCTTCCTGAAGTTTGCGAATGGTCTCTACACCATCCATTTTTGGCATCTTCCAGTCCATGATAATCAGGTCATAAGGTTGTTGCTGCCTTTCTGCCTGCTCTACTTTCGCTATGGCTTCCAGACCAGAACTAACAGTTGTGGTGGTATAGCTTAATGAATCGAGCATACCAGACATGATTTCTCTGGAGCTTTTATTATCATCTACAACCAATACATTCAGGTGTTCAAGCGTGTTTATCTGCAGGGGTTGTAGATGATCTTCTGCTTTGCCAAAGTTAGCCGTGAAGGAAAAGGTAGTCCCTTCGCCCGGAACGCTTTCTACCCAGATTTCGCCGTCCATCATTTTGGTTAGTTTTTTGCAGATTACGAGTCCTAGCCCGGTACCGCCAAATTTTCGGGTGGTGGAGCCATCTGCCTGGACAAAGGACTGGAATAATTTATTTTGTTGTTCCTCGGTCATACCTATACCGGTATCTCTGATCGAAAACTGGATTTTCGTGTGCTGTGCATCCGATTCCAGTACCTGGGTGGATAACACCACTTCACCTTGTTCGGTAAATTTAATGGCATTATTGCCCAGGTTAACCAGTATCTGTCCCAGGCGCAAAGGGTCGCCTTGTAATGCCATCGGCATATTGGGGGCTATATCAAATAACAGTTCCAGTCCACTTTCTTCGGCTTTTAAGCCTAGTAAATTGGCGAGGTTTTCCAGCACATCTTCAAAGCGGAAGTCGATGCTTTCCATATCCAGTTTGCCGGCTTCGATCTTGGAAAAATCGAGAATATCATTGATAATGCCCAGCAATGCTTCCGCAGAGCGGTGAACTTTTTCGATATAGTTGCGCTGCTTGCGGTCTAAGTCGGTTTGTAATGCCAGATAGGACATGCCGATAACAGCATTCATCGGAGTGCGAATTTCGTGGCTCATATTAGCCAGAAAGTCCGATTTACTTTTATTGGCTTCTTCGGCAATATGTTGGGCAATTTCGGCTACTTGTTGCGCCTGCTTAAGCGCTGTAATATCGGTCAGTGAACCTGCGGTACGATAGGAATGTCCGGTTTTATTGCGCAGTGACATACCCCGGGCATGAAACCAGTGATACTCGCCACTTTTGGTTTGCAATCGATATTCGATATCATAGGGTACATCTTGCTCAAGATGCGAGGTAAAAGCGGTAAGGGTTGCTCCTCGGTCGTCAGCATGCAGAGCATCGCTCCAGGATTCTACAACACAGGGGAAGTCCTCTTCATTGTTATAGCCAAGCATGCCTCTAAAGCGCTCAGAATACCAGAATTCTCCGCTGCCAACATCAAAGTCCCATAAACCAACGCCACTCCCGGCAACAGTCAGGTCGAAGCGCTGCTCACTTTGTTGTAGTGCTAGTTCTGCCTGCTTACGTTCGGTGATGTCGATTAGAATACCAATCATTCCCGCAGGCTTGTCATCACCTAAAGTGAACGCTGTACGCCAGTAGATAATATCAAATGATTGTCCGCTATGATGGGTGATTGATATTTCTTTATGAGCGGAACCGCTTTCACTTTCCATGTCAGCATCCGCGAGCAAAAAAGCCTGTTTAGTCGCTTGCGTATAATAATCCAGGTTTGCGATGGGTCTGCTTAGATAGTCTTCCCTGCGTATATTAAAGAACTGCTCATAAGCTTTATTGCAGCTGCTAAACTCGAGCTGTTCATCAAATACGAAAATAGGGTTAGGAATAGCATCCAGTAGTGCTGTTTGGTAGGCCAGCATTTCGTTGCGCTCGATTTCCCTTAATCCTGCACGGCGTAAATAAAATGCTAGGATGGTCGAAAGAATGAAGATCGCAACCGGTAATTGTAGATTATTTGAGCTCCACTCAGGATACAATTCAGAATTTGCAGATTTAGCAATAATTTCCCATTGCCTGTCAGCAAACTGCATGGTTTGTTTAGCCTGGTAAGTGCTCTGGCTTTTATCCAGCTGATTGGCTGTTTCTACTCTCGATTTACGGGGGTTATGCGAATATAAAAATTGCTCGCCTGGTAAGGAGTCTATATCCAGAAATTCGATATCCAGGCCTGCAATCGATGTGTGCTGCGAAAGAATGGCTTCAATCATGGGCCCAATACCGATTATAGCTACTGCAAAACCCTTGAGTGATTGTTTGCGGTGTTCAATAGTCTCGGTAAGTGAGCCTTGTTTAAAAACAGGTAAGGAGACGATAAAGTCATAGCTGTTCTTATCTTCCTGTAACCATTTAATTCGATGCGATGCTATTGGCGTATTGCTATCAATGGATTTCATCAGACCACTGAATTCTTGGTTATTACTACCCAGGTCAAAGCCAAGCGCTTTTATATTTGCTTGTAGGGGCTCTATATAATAAATGGGGTAATACCATTCTCTCTCTGCGGCGGAAATGATTTTTCCCTGTTTATTAAGCTCAGCAAAAGCATAAGGTTTATTCAAGGTTTTAGAGGCTTGTTGCTCAAACTGATTACGCTGCTTTTCAGAGACCTTGGGTACCCACTCTAGTGCTTTGATACCTGGATATTGATGTGTTAGACGGTTGACTAATCGATAGAACTCCTTTCTATCTATATGTTCGGATGAATCAAAGCCAGCGCGTATGCTATACAAGGATTCCAGGTACGGCGTAATACCGTATTCAAATGATTTTACATGTGATTGTACGGCTGACTTGAACTTGTTATAAACAGTGAGTTGAAATTGATGATGCAACAGGCTGTATAATGAAAGCCCTAAAAAAAGTCCGGTTGCTAGTACCATCAGTGGTACATAAGTGGTTCTAACCGCGGTGCTTTTCTGCACATCCTGTAACAGCACAGAGCGGCTAATATAAACCAGAATTAGAGAAAGAACGGTGCCTAGGAAAAGCAGGCTATTACTGACTAATTCGGCAAAACTGCCATATTCAAACTCTTCCGGCGATTGGGCGATTAGTGCCTGCCAGAAAGCAAGTGTGATCGTTAACGAAGCGATTCCTATCGGAAGATACAGCCACTTTGGAAAGCCTTGGTAAAGCAATCTTTCCCGGTGCCAGGCGAGAGCAAAAAAGCCCAGGCCAAGAATAAAAAACCCCAGCGCAGTATGAATAGCCATCTTGGTTAAACTGCCCCAGCCATAAGCTGTTTCCATGCCTGCGAGGTAGCCCGTAAAAGCAACGAAACCCAGTCCCAATATAATGATGCCTAGTGTTCCTAAGGTGCTGTTATTGTTGTCTTTATGTTTGAACAGAGTCGCCAGTACCAAGGCTAGGCCAGATAAAGCAAAACATAATGCTGTATTAGGCGCCATACGCCCAGGGGTTGAGGTCTCGACATCGACATAATGCTGCATAAACAACTGGTCTATGGATAAATCAATGCCTGCGATGTGTTCAATCAGGGTTGCACTGCCGAGTAAAACAGTTAAGCTTCCAAAAAACAGGGCAATCGGTAAACGACTGAAAGCCAGGGCAAGTAATCCCAGGCCTGCCATCACAAAGCCTAGCGCTGTGTTGTATTGCATCGGGACAAACGCCGGGTTCACCTGAATCAAATCCAGGGTGTGGGTGTACCAGCCGGTGAGCACCACTAGGCCGAGCACTAGGGATAGCGTGCTGGCTAATAGCGTGCCGGAAAATGACCAAGATTGCCTGGCGAGATCAGGTTCATTTTTTGCTTGTTGGATAGGCGTGTTTTTAGTTTGTTGCTTGAACATTAATATTTCATCCTTTTTTGTTTATCCAAAACGCTGATGCATTACTCTAGCGATGTTCAAATGTTTTACTGGAGTGCAATAGCTAACACTATGGCACTCCAGTCTTTATGTCCATTCCCAGGTTGGTAGCCAAAATCCTCACAGTGACTGTTTAGAAAGTTTTTATCGCAACAGCCATCAGGTTATAATGAGACTAACGAGAAAAGCCTAATATTGAAATCTAAACCTATTCTAATATGACTGTCTTAAATATTAAAGATTCTGCACTTGGCAATGATATTTACTCAGGGCGGAACCAGTCATGAGTGAAGCACAAAATATCATCCTAATCGTGGATGACACGCCAACTAATATTCAATTGCTCAATAGTATGTTGCGCGAGCAATATAAAGTGAAAGCTGCAACTAGTGGTGAAAAGGCGCTAAAAATTGCCCGTACAGAACCACAGCCAGATATTATTCTGCTGGATATTATGATGCCTGAAATGGACGGCTATGAAGTCTGCAGGCAATTAAAGTCATCGCCTCTCACGGCGGATATACCGGTTATTTTTATTACCGCTAAAACGGCAGTGGAGGATGAGCAGCTAGGATTTTCTCTTGGCTCTGTTGATTATATTACCAAACCGTTTAACCCTGATATAGTCAAAACCAGAGTTAAAACACAACTGGAAATTTATAATCAGCAACGAAAGCTGCATGAAGAAAATAAACACTTGAAGCGGCGGGTGTCTAATGAATTCAGTGATTATATAGAACCTGAAATAGTCAGTATTTTAGAAATGGGTGAAGGTGATGGCACTGAATTTAAATCGACCCTGCGCTGGAATTTGCATACCGATAAGGCTGATAAAAAAATCGAAAATGCTTGTCTGAAGACGGTGGCTGCTTTTCTTAATAGTGATAGTGGTGTGTTACTTGTCGGCGTTGATGATAGTGGGCATGTGCTGGGTCTGGAGCAAGATGGTTTTGCCAACGAAGACAAATTGTTATTGCATTGGAATAGCCTGTTAAAAGCACATGTAGGCATAGAGTTTATGCAGCTTATTCGCTCCCAGGTGAATGGCCTCGGTGGGAAACGCGTGTTGTTGGTACAGTGTCTGCGCTCGTCCAAGCCGGTATTTTTTCGCCGTGATAATGACGAGATATTTTATGTGCGCACCGGTAATGGAAGCAATCAGCTTAAACCCAGCGAAGTGATTGCCTATCTTGACCAGCGCGAGAGCGAATAGCACTGCTTGCTAAAGGGAGTTGTGTGAAACAACAGCAAATGAGACTCTCCTATATTACCTTAGCGGTGACTGATTTCCCTAGTATGTTCGTTTTCTACCAGGCACTAGGCCTTCCCGTGCATAAGCTGGGCAAGGATCCTGAGCAGCCTTTTGCAATGTTTGCCATGGGTAGCCTGATACTGGCTTTATATCCTAAAGCCTTATTGGCTAAACAGGCGGGTTGCGCCATCGAGGGAGATAATAGCGCATTGTCTTTGTCACTCAATGTGGCTGATAAAAACCAGGTGAATATTACGCTGGAACTTGCCTTAGCGCATGGCGCCCGTATTACTCGAACTCCCTTTCAACCCGAATGGGGGGGCTATTGTGGATATTTTAAAGACCCGGAAGCTAATTTATGGGAGGTCGTCTGGCATGAAAAATACCACCACCAGCCGGAGTTTGCTAATCTTTGAGAGCAGTTTTTTAGCATGACGAACATAAAGAGCTTGAAGAGAACAGGGCCTTAATAAGCTCAACTGTACAGTCGAAAAGCCGTTATTTCTACAATAAAAAAGGAGTGTAATAGCTTTAGCTATGGCTGCCTTTTTCCTTCATTGCCTTCATGCTTCAGGGTAAAAATAGCAGTCATTTCCTGGAGCGCTTTCATTTACTTTCCGTCAAAAAACAGCTTTTCTTCCAGAGTTTTACCCTGACTAAGCTGGCGGTATTGCCAGTTATTGTCGTTAATACACGTAATGATATTTAGGTCCATACTGGGTTGTATTTCAGGGTTATATTCGATGATAAACTCATTTTTTTGTGGGTTAGACACTCGAGAAATACCCGCTATGCTATTAAATTTAGCCTGCACATCGGGGGCCGAGCAAGGTTCCATTTGCAAGGTAAGAAAGCGGGTAGGCTTATTATTTTCCGAGGCATTTAATTGCATAGTACTCATAATACCTTTGTCCAAAAGTAATATCTGCTGGCATAGGCGGCCTAGTTCAGCTAGGTCGTGAGAACTGATAATAAAGGTTGTTACGAGTGAAAGCTCGGTAATAATGGTGCGAATTTTACGCATATTTACAGGATCTAAACCAGCAGTAGGTTCATCCAGAAGTATTAGTTTCGGCTTGCCGATTAAAGCTTGAGCAATCGCGGCCCTTTTTGCCATGCCGTGGCTAAGTGCACTTGGCTTTTCCTTTAAAACATCTTTCAGTGCAACTGCTTCGAGCACTCTGCTAGTTTCATGCTTAGCTTGTTGTGTGCTTAGGCCTTGTAAACGCGCATAGAAATACAGCTGTTCACCTATAGAAAAGGCTGGGTCTAGTTGTGCATCCTGTGGCAAAGCTGAGACTCTACCGCTGAGTGCAGATGCGCCAGGCTTATGTCCGAATAGGGTTACATCGCCTGAAGCACTTCGCATAAAACCACATAGAATATTGAGTAAAGTGCTTTTACCCGCCCCATTTGGGCCGACTAAGCCAATAGGTTCACCTGATTCACAAGTAAAGCTGATATTACTCAGTGCTGTTTTGCCAGAATAGCTATGGCTAAGGTTATGGCATTTTATAATCGGAGCATTCATAAGCTTTGTCTATGTATAATCCAGCGACCTATGGATAGTAGTATTATGGTCTGGAGTAAGGGAATATATGCTAGTTGCAGCGTTTGCCATTCTGCTAATTGAGACAGGTTTGATATTTGATAACCAGGAATCAGGAGCTTCAAACTATTCAATGCAGGCAGGTAAGCGGAGAAGATACTTATAATCCAGGCCAAAAAAGTCCAGATTAAGATGGCCCAGCTTGTCGCTTGCCGGGCAGACTGAACAGTTGCGGACAGTGCCGCCATCATCGCTGTAAAAGGCAACAAGGCAATGACTAAACTAAGAAATATTGCCGAAGCACTGTTGAATGCGACCGGCAGCAGTGTTGTATCACGAAAAGCGATCAACGCTACGGTACTTAATAAGCTTGCGAGAATTAATATAGCCTGGGTCAGCATAATTCCGGAAAATCGACCAAAGAATAGACTGCCTCTACTGACTCGTAAGCATACAAAGCGTAAAGTGCCTCTGTTTCTATCTGAACAAGTTTGATCTGCAGAAGTTACCACGGTTAGTAAAGGAAATATAACCAGAGAGAAATGCCAGTACACGCCAAGTTCAGGTATTCTCCAGTTTAGTAATGAACCAAAGCCAATAAATTGAAAGAAACTGTTACCTTCAGGTGTGTTCTGTTGCTGGCCTAGAAAATCTGAAGAAAAACGAATCGGGTAAAACAATATTAAATACCAGATGAAGGCAAAAGTGATCATATATAGAAGGCCTTTTCGGGTAGCAAAAAACCTTTTTAGTTCAAATTGGCAGATCAATGAGGTGTGCTTAAGAAAGCTAGGGATCATCGTCTTTCCTGTCAATAGATATGATGAAGTAAGGGTCGAGGGTTTAACAATTTCCGGATCTTGAATCATAACGTGTTGTTTATCCTTTTTCAGCGTTGTGCAATAGTTGCGTAGCTAGCTATGCAGCTATTGCTTCTTTCCAGTATCAAGCGGGGGCTAGGCTTTGAATACCAACATACCCCCTGTTCTTGTTGCCAAACTTATTTTGTTTGCGTTCCTCAGTAATGTGGTTTATTAAAGCTTTGTAAAAATGAGCCGGATGGATTGTTTTCAATGATGAACTCAGAAACCTGAATATGATATTATGCGAGCTAGCAGTATATTCTACACTTCCAGGTTATGCAGTGAAAAAATATTATATCGGCCTCTCAATTACCTACCATGATCCGGCATTGGCAATTATTAATGATCAAGGCGAAGTGCTATTTGCCGAAGCGACGGAGCGCTACTTACAGAATAAGCGTGCGCTAAATTGCCCTGCCGATCCTTTGCTACGCGTTGAGGAATTGCTACAACAATATTGCCCGGACCCGGGTGAGTTTGTGATTGTCAGCAACTGGCGCAAAAAACGGCCTTTATATGAAAATATTATTGCCAGGCTTGGTTGTTTAACGGCATCTGGCTTAAACAAAACAGGCATAAAAAAACTACGCTCGCCGCTGAATAATTACCAGTTGCATCATATGATTGCTAGTCAGCGTAATAATATCGACAGTGCGGGTATAAATCTGGCGCGTATTATTGCTGAGTATTATCCCGACTGTACACTTTCCTTTGTGGATTACCACCACCATTTAACTCATGCTGCGACCGCTTGTTACAGTAGTCCGTTTGCTGAATCGGCTTGTGCAGTGATTGACTCTTTTGGTGAGAATGGCTCGATGGGCTTTTATCATTTCAAGGATCAGCGCCTAGACTGCTTATATGAGACCCGGGGCACCGGGAGTATTGGCTTTTATTATATGAAAGTCACCGAGCTATGCGGCTTTGATTGGCTTAAAGGTGAAGAATGGAAGGTGATGGGGTTGGCGTCTTATGGTCAGCTTAACGATGAACTTTATGAGTTATTAAAAACCACGATTACAGTTGAGGGGTTTGACTGCCTACATCAATCGAGCAAGCTATTTTCTAGTATTTCCGCCCTGGATAAATTCAAGCGCCGCGATCAGGATCCTATTATTCAGGCTGCTGATTTAGCTTTTACGGGGCAATATTTTTTTGCTGAATTGATGACCAGTTTACTGCAGCATTTACAGCAAAAAACCGGCAGTAGGAATCTGGCATTAGGAGGAGGTTGCGCCTTAAATTCCGTTTTTAATGGACAGATAAAAGAGCGCACAGATTTTACCCAAGTGTTTATTCCTTCCGCGCCTGCCGATGACGGCACTGCGCTGGGGGCGGCCTGGCTTGCCTTGCATCATGATCAGCCTGGTTTAGAGATTGCTAATTCGACAATTAAATCTGCTTATTTAGGTTCAACTATTAGCGATAACGCGGTTAAGAACTTAATACACTACAATCGCGCACTGGATATCCAGCATTTACCTGACAGCATTTGTGCAGCTACCGCTGAATTACTGGCACAGGGTAAGCTCATCGGCTGGATACAGGGTAGGGCAGAGTTTGGTCCGCGCGCATTGGGTAATCGCTCTATTCTGGCAGATCCCCGGTTTGCTACGACCAAAGACAAGATTAACCAACAAGTGAAATTCCGAGAGAGCTTTCGTCCGTTTGCTCCTTCAGTATTACACGAATGTGCGGATGAATTTTTTGTAGATTATCATGAGTCGCCCTATATGGATAAGACTCTACGTATTCGAAAGTCAATGCAGGAGAGTGTAGCGGGAGTCTGTCATGTTGATGGTACCGGAAGGTTGCAGACGGTTAAAGAGCAATGGAATCCGCGCTATTATCAATTGATTAAGGCTTTTTATCAGCAGACTCAGATTCCGATGCTTTTGAACACCAGCTTTAATGTGATGGGTAAGCCCCTGGTTCATTCTCTGGATGATGCGCTCGCGGTATTTTTATCTACCGGCCTGGATGCGCTGGTGGTCAATGATTACCTAATTTGCAAGCCGCGCAATGACTAAGCCTGAACATGCTTTTGACCCCGCATTGGGCTTGCAATTTGCTCGGCAATTAGAGGCTAGTCAAAGTCTGGGCAACAGTTCTGCTATTGATATTGACGCTCGGCAGTTGTTTTATCAATTAAATCAGTCAGGGAATAATCAGGATGTCATGCCGGCTGCGCATCATTTTGTTAGCCAGCAATTAAATAAGGCTAGTCAGGCCTATATGTCTTTGCAAGCGACTAACTATAGTCAAGAATCGCTTGCTAGTCTGCAAGCGCCTGCAATCCCACCTTTAACCGAAGGTTTACAGGGTGAGAGTGATTTTTATCAGGGTTTAAATCAATTGGCAGCGGTTCATTTAACACAGCCCTGCTGGTTAGAAAATATCTCGCAGATTGGCAGTAGCCAGGCAGATACTACGGTAACTGTAATGGCAGTTTACTTACAGCTAACCGGGGCAGAGCAGCAAGGGGCTAATGCTCAACAGTTGTACCGTGCGTTGTTGCTGAGTAGCGGGCGTAACACGCCGATGCTACATAGCTTTGAATATAGCCAGCAAACAGGGGTGCTAGCGGAGGTCTTTAATTTTGCCAGTATTCAGCTTGCTTTAGCGCGATTTCCCCGAGTGTTATTTGCTGAAATTCTTGGTTTTACCCTGGCTTATTGTCAAGCGCCAGTTCTACTTGAGATTTGTTTTCCAGATCATCTCCTGGCGCGCTCCTTATTTAACCTGCATAAGCAGCAAGCGCAACAATGTGCGCCAGTGTTACACACTTGTATAGCGAACTACCTGGGTTTATTTTCTCAGCAAAGCGAGCAATTATGGCAGCGGATATGCGATGGTTTTTGGCTTTATCATACCCAGATGCAGAGTTGCAGGGATCGTCTGCAACATGTTTTACAAGCGCCGGTATCTGCGCACCAGGGCTTTGCAGATTTACTGCAACAAAAAGCAGCGGCGGCTATGGGCCATCATCAGAAGGTTGCTATCCAGGGTAAGACGCTGGATGATTGGTTTGCCGGGTTGCCAGAAAATAGCGGTCAGTTTCTGCAAGCATTAATACAATCAGGCTATGTAAATCAGAAAAACCCAGCAGACAGTCCGTTACTGAAGCTATTTGATTTTAAAGGACCTATGTTTGGTGTGCTGGATCAGGCTGAATTGGACATTGTTAAAAACTGGTTAGGTAGCGAACTTAATGAGCATACAACGGAGGTTGTCAAAGAACCGGAAAAATCATTTGCAAATGCACCGGTACAAATACCAGTCATCAATAAGGCGCAAAAAAAATATGCGAAATTATGTAATAGGGAACTGTACTATTATCTGGTAAATGCGGATTTATTTCCTGATGTGTTGCCCACTGCACGAGCAAAAGTGCAGTATAGTTTGCAAGCATGTCGCTGGTTGAATCCATTGCCTTTTAAGCATTATAGTCATCAGCGCTTTGATCATTATATTGATACCATTTATCAACAGGAAGTGGATGCTTATCAGCCATTGCAGGGTAAGCCTAAGATTTCCAGAGAAGCTTATGTCTGGGGGCTGGAGCAGATAGCACCAATGATCCTGATTGACGGTTGCTGGCTACAAAATAGCCTGGCTTTGAAAAACCTTAACCCTGAAATTTGTGAAATCTTATTTAATATTTACTGTGATGAAATCGGTAATGGCCGATTGGCGCAAAACCATCCGCATATCTTTCAGCAATTACTAGAAAGTATTTCTATACAGGTGCCGCCCGTTTATAGTGAGGCATTTGTTAAGTCCCCGGGTTTTATCAATAGCGCGTTTGATCTGCCGGTTTATATGCTGTCCCTGTCCAGTTTTAGCGTAGAGTTTTTACCTGAATTACTGGGTTTGAATATGGCTATCGAATTAAGCGGCCTGGGTAAGAGTTATATGAGTCTGGTCGATGACTGGAATTACTGGGGGATCGATCCGAGTATTGCTAATATTCATATCTCCATTGATAATGCAGCATCGGGGCATACCTTTCTGGCAAAAAAAGCGATTAAGATTTATATGGATGAGGTTTTAAATAATTCAGCTGACCGGGTAGTAGACCAACACTGGCGGCGAATTTATAGTGGTTATACTTCATTGCGATTTGTCGGTAGGCGTTTTAAATTGGCCTTGCCGATTGGGTATTTATGGAATAAATTCAGCGTAAAAAATAGGTAATAAAAAATACCCTGATAAAATAAATAACAGTAATTCATAATAATAAAAATAATCTGAGGTCGGCAATGTTTGACCATTTAAAATATTTAAGCAGCTTCTTTTTACCCGGCTGTGTACTCTGGTTTTTATATACAGGCCCTCATAGTGCTATTTCGGCGCTGGTCTGGACTATCCCTCTGTGGGCCCTGATTGTGCTCGACTGGTTCAGTCCTAAAGTTAATATCAATAAGAAAAAGCAGCCCGTTTCTGCAGGGTTTTATGATGCTATTTTATATGCTCTGGCTATCCTGCAATTTTTGATTATCGGTTTACTACTTCATTATGCCAGCCAGTTGCAATGGAGTTCTGTGACAGAAATTAGCCGCTCTATTGTCAATCTAGCCGTTTTAAGAATTCTGATCGGTACCACGTCAGGTAGTTCTGCGCTTATCGTCGCGCATGAATTAATCCATCGTAGTCAGCGGCACAAACAGATATTAGGAAAAATGCTGTTGTATACCGTCTGTTATGAACATTTTGTTATCGCCCATTTACAGGGACATCATTTAAGTGTGGCAACGCCGGAAGATATTGCGACCGCGAAGCTAGACGAAAATTTTTCCAGCTATTGGCAAAGAGTGATTGTAGAACACTTTAAGTATGCCTGGGACTTTGAGCTTAAGCGTCTATGTCTAGAGCATACACCTGTATATCATTATCAGATGTTAGCCAATTCGGTATTCAGAGGAGTGATTATTGAAGTGACTCTAGTAGTGTTGATACTTATTGTTTTTGGCTGGGCTGCGGCATTTATTTTTCTTTATCAGGCGCTCGCAGGTGTGCGCTTACTAGAGAGCATTAATTATTATCAGCATTGGGGGTTGGAGGAGGGTAGAGCAGATCAAATGCTGGCCTGGGTCAACCAATCCAGTTTGTCTGAGTATGCTTTAGTAGGTCTGACGAACCATGTCGGTCATCACCAGCAAGCGCATTGTTCATTTTATGAAATTCCTTATTCTGACCAGGGTCCTATAATGCCGTATGGGTATTTTGTGACTAATCTCTGGGTCAAATTGAATAACGCATCCTATCGTCGTGTCTCTGCAGGCATATTGAAAAATTATCTACATCAGGCAAGAATATGAAGCTCACGTATATTCCCCCCGCTTTGACGCGGCCTGATTTACTTTCCGGACAGGTTAGCCAGTTTGGCACTAAGCTGGGTATCTGGGCTGATCTGGCCGCTTGTGTAACCATTGGCTATAGTGTCTGATGGCTATGGCGAGGCACTGTTCACCGTGAAGATCTTTCTCTGTATTTATTTATGCGCTAGCAGCGATAGAAGAAGTGGCTATCGCCTTATGTCTGGATAGACCGCAATCGAATGCTGGAACACTCTGGCACGTGCTAAAAAACTTTTATGAAGCACATAAGCACGAAATGTAATATCAGTTGCTTGATTTTCTTCAATTATTTCTGATTGACCCCTGCCCGCAATTGCTTAAACAATACAAAAGCTATTACCAGCAAAAAACCAAACCCGACAAGTACCAGTATTTTAATAATAGGAAAGCCAACTATAAACAGAAAGCGCTGGCTGTTATTGATGCTCGGTTCTAATTCATCAGATTGTAAAGAAATTTGCATGGCATAAAGTCCCGGAGTAGGGAAGGTATGGCTAATCGTAAAAGCATTATCTGCCTGGCTGATAGTTTGCTTAAAGGCATTATCGAAATCAAATAAGACATCCCAGTATGACTCGGCCGATAATAGCTTTAAGTTTAATTTTTTATTATTGAGTAGCATGTCGGAGTGCGGATCAAAAGTAAAAATGACATCGCCGGTTGCAGGGAATAAATGGCAGAAATGCTTACCGCTGCCTATTTTTGATTCCGCCTGAAAACCACCCAGACGCAATTCCAGTCCGGCTAGATGTACAAAGCAATTATCGCCATGATCGACACCGGCATGTGCCATTAGCTTCGGAGTATAAGTAAATGTCAGGCTAAAAATGCTGATAACTAAGAGAGTAATGCGGCTATTCATGAGCTGTTCACAGGGTTTAAAAAGGGCATATTTTGGGGTTGATACGGATAACAGAGTACGGGGGAACTCTGCTTAACAATATAACTACACGCTATTTTACTGATTTTTGAGCCGCGTATCGGGTATTTTTTATAAAGGGGTTCAGCCATGATAGAATACTTGGCTACTAAATACTTACACTTACGCATCTTTAACCTAGAAACCGCAGTTGACGACTGTAACACACTATCAGTGACTGAATATTACACTAATGATTGCAAAGACTAGTCACCTGTTGGGTGAAAATAGCTCATTTTAGGGTATTATTCCGCCTGCCGATAAATCACATATTGCCTTGTCTATCGGGGAGTCAAAGCATGCTACGTCCGATGTGATCAGCGCTGCGTTATTAGCAATTATTTGCCCAGCAAAATATTACCGTATTACCTGGTAGTTTTTTATCCCGCGAAATCGATGGAATAAATCCGGGGGAAAATCATGTGCGCATGGCATTAGTGGCACCGGTAGCAGAATGCATAGAAGCGGCACAGCGAATTAAAAATTTTATTAACTCTTTAACATAGAAAAAATGATGAACCAATTAGAAAAAATTATTAACCAGGCTTTTGATAATCGTGCTGACATTTCTCCGACGAGTGTCTCCGATGAAGTTCGTAATGCAGTTAGTGAATCGATTAATCTACTAGACTCAGGTCAGGCACGTGTCGCTGATAAAAGCAGTGGCGAATGGGTGGTTAATCAGTGGTTAAAGAAAGCGGTATTACTGTCTTTCAGAATTAATGAAAACCGGGTCATGGATGGAGGTGCCGCGCGGTACTACGATAAAGTAGAAACTAAATTCGCTTCTTATACACCAGAAGATTTTGCGGAAGCAGGTGTGCGCGTGGTTCCTAATGCCGTGGCACGGCATGGTTCGTATATTGCTCCGGGTGCGATATTAATGCCTTCATACGTTAATATTGGTGCTTATGTTGGTAGTGGCACCATGGTCGATACCTGGGTGACTGTTGGCTCATGTGCACAAATTGGTAAAAACGTACATTTGTCTGGTGGTGTGGGTATCGGTGGTGTGTTAGAGCCACTGCAAGCGGGTCCTACGATTATCGAAGACAATTGCTTTATCGGCGCACGTTCTGAGGTTGTTGAAGGTGTTGTGGTCGAAGAAGGCTCGGTTATTTCCATGGGTGTTTATATTGGCCAGAGTACAAAAATCTTCAACCGCATGACAGGTGAAATTACGTATGGCCGTATTCCGGCAGGTTCGGTTGTTGTTTCGGGAAATTTACCATCAAAAGATGGTAGCCATAGTTTGTACTGTGCGGTGATTATTAAGCATGCAGATGAAAAAACGCGCAGTAAAACAGGTATTAATGAATTATTACGCGATTAAATAAATAAAGTGTGGATTAGCCAAGGTTTTTTTAATCAGGTAATGAATATCATTATTCTTAACCTGATTAAACCCACTAACCACACATACAGAGGATACTCTTATGTCTGATACACTTTCAAGCAATGCCATTATTTATGCGATTCTGTCAATAAATAGTGAAGTTACTTTACAAAAAGAATACCTGGATTCTCCCGAGGTGCTACCTGATGAGAGAGAAAACGAAGAAGGAATTCTGGATGATTTAGAACAGGCCTTTATGGAATTCGTCGATTTCTATAAGTCTTGTCGTAAACAGGATGATTCATTACCAGAACTAGATGAGTTATTGAATAATCCGCTGTAGCTGCTTTAGCTAATGCTATGCGCTATTTGACCCAATCCATGCCTATTATTGCGGTAATACTGGTAGGGTTTTTACCTCTACCGGGGTTTGCTGAGCAAGAGCTGGTGCGGAAAAATAGCGCAGAAGGGTTAGTGCTAACAGCAGAAGAACAGCGGTATCTACAGCAAAAGCAGCAGCTTAGCATGTGTGTTAACCCGGACGCGATGCCTATAGGGAAAATCGAAGCAGGGAAAAATATTGGGTTGAGTGCTGATTTTATACATTTACTCGCTGAAAAAATAAATATCCCTGTACTGTTAATACCTAGCCAGTCGTGGCTGGAATCTCTGCAGTTAGCTGAACAACGGCAATGCGATATTCTGGTGTTGGCGATGGCAACACCTGAGCGTAAGAAATTCCTGGATTTTACTGATGATTATCTTAGTTTCCCGTTGGCCATAGCTGTCTCCAATAAGCAAAAATTTATCAGTCGCATAGAAGAGGTTCTGGATAAACAGCTAGGTATAGAAAAGGGAGATGCTTATGCTGAGCTACTACACCTACTCTACCCTGCGATTGATCTGGTAGAAGTAGAAAGTTTACATGCAGGTCTGGACAAGGTTAGCCGCAATCAACTCTATGGTATGATTCGCACTTTGCCGGATATAAGTTATGCATTGCAGAACCAATATATCGGTGAACTGAAAATCGCCGGGAAATTGCAACAACAGTCAAATCTGGGAATTGCTACCCGTAATGACGAGCCTTTATTAGTCGGAATTTTTAATAAAGCGATTGCTCAGGTAAGTGAACAAGAGCGGCGTGAAATTATTAATGACTGGGTTGTGATTAAATACGAATCGGCGACCGATTATAGTATTGGGAGAGTCGCGGTTGGCGTGTTTGGCTTGATCTTTATCTTTTTACTCTACCACTATTGGCAGCTGAGAAAATATAATGACTGTTTAAGATGCTTGTCAATTACCGATAAATTAACCAATATTAATAATCGTTTGAAGCTGGATCAACAGCTTGACGATGCTCTGCACTTGGCGCAACGATATCAGTTTGATTTTAGTATTATTTTAATAGACATTGATCATTTCAAAAATATCAATGATAAATATGGGCACCTTATTGGGGACTATGCCATAAAAACACTGGCGCAATTACTCAGCCACAACATACGTCAGATTGATACCCTAGGACGATGGGGTGGAGAAGAGTTTTTGATTATTTGTCCGGGACAAACGGCTGATGGTGGACTCTTATTAGCAGAGAAATTACGCTCAATTATTGATAAACACTCGTTTGAACATTTTGCTCACTTAAGTTGTAGCTTTGGCGTTGCTGCTTATGTAGAAGGCAACAATGCAGATATTTTGCTAAAAAGAGCAGATAAGGCTTTATATAAAGCCAAAAATCAGGGGCGCAATCAGGTTTTTACTAGTGCAGAACCCGCTTATCCTGACGATTAAGTTGATAATAAATTATCTACAGGCGAACATTTGTAAACAGCATAATCCAGTAATGTAAAGTCGATGTTGTACTAGCTAACAATTAATAATAATGAAGATTTTGTACGGAATAAAAAACTGCGATAGCGTAAAAAAAGCGTGCGTATGGTTAGATAATCACCAGGTAGCTTATCAATTTCATGATTTTAGAGTAGAGGGATTAAACCCGGAGCAGCTAGGTGTTTTTATTGACAAAGTAGGCTGGGAACAACTCTTAAATAAACGCAGTAGTAGTTGGCGAACACTCACAGATCAGCAAAAAACTGATTTAAATGCAGGCAAGGCCGCTAGCTTGATGCTAGATAATCTCACCCTGATCAAACGCCCCGTGCTAGATACTGGGGAGCAATTATTGGTTGGTTTTAATAGCGAAAATTACCAGAACTTTATGAGTGATGCGCATGAGTGATACATTAAGCTTACTTAAAGAGTTAATTAGCCGTGAGTCGATAACACCTGAAGATGCAGGCTGTCAGGCGCTACTAACAAAGCGCCTGGAAAAAAGTGGTTTCGTAGCAGAGCAACTAGACTTTGATGATACTAAAAATCTATGGCTAAAGCGGGGCAATAGCAAGCCTCTTTTTGTGTTTCTGGGACATACCGATGTCGTACCCACTGGCCCATTAACGCAATGGGATTCTCCGCCTTTTGAACCAACTATTCGAGACGGTCGCTTATACGGTCGCGGCGCTGCAGATATGAAAGGAGGGATTGCCTGCTTTGTGACTGCTGTCGAGCGCTTTATCGCAAAATATCCAGAACATCAGGGTGCGATTGCGCTGATGATTACCAGCGACGAAGAAGGGCCAGCTACCAATGGCGTTGTCAAAGTAGTAGAAGTGTTAGAACAGCGCAATGAAAGAATTGACTGGTGCCTGGTTGGAGAACCTTCAAGTGATCGGCAAATAGGGGATGTGATTCGTGTTGGCAGACGCGGCTCCTTATGTGCCAAATTGGTAGTTAAAGGCATACAGGGACATGTTGCCTACCCGGATATTGCCAATAACCCTATTCATAGTTTTGCCCTTGCTTTGCAGGCATTAACTGAAGAAGTCTGGGATACAGGGAATGAATTTTTCCCCCCGACCAGTTTGCAGGTATCCAATATCAATGCCGGCACCGGTGCAGAAAACATTATTCCCGGTGAGCTGGAACTATTGTTTAATTTACGTTTTTGTACTGAATTAGACGAAACTACTATCAAACAACGAGTGTTGGAGATATTTGACCGCTTTGATTTTGATTATGAAATTAGCTGGCGTTTGTCAGGTAATCCATTTTTAACTACGGGCGGGGCGTTAATTGAAGCGGCTCATACAGCGATTAAAAAAGTAACTGGACTCGACACGCTGGATGATACCGGTGGCGGAACATCTGATGGACGTTTTATTGCTCCAACAGGCGCGGAAGTCATCGAGCTTGGGCACTTGAATGAAAGCATTCATAAGATTAATGAAAATATTCCTGTCGCTGATATACAGCCCTTATCAGAGATTTATGAACAGTTATTAATAGAAATATTAATCAACAATTAAACCATAGCCATAGCATAATAATTTGTTGATGATCTAGTGTATAGTGACGCGGATTCAGCATGAAACAACTATAGTTAGTGCCCTGACACACGAAGCGAACCCGGGGCTATCGAACTTTTATTTTTTTATGAATAAGAAACTACTTGCACTCTATCTTGGTGCGTTTTTAAGTTGCTCACTAGCTTATGCTCAGCCGCTACAACTTAGTAATGGAGATACTTTAGGTGTTGAAATTACTTACTATACAGATAGTACGATTACTTTTGTTCACCCGATACTAGGCCAGCAAACAGTTGCTAAAACCGGGGTTAGCAACATCGCAGAACTCAATCTGGATAAGGTTACTAAGCTACCGGAAGGCGAAGCAGGAAAAGCAATTATCGCAGCTAATGTCGCCAAAAAAGCGCTGGTGCCTGCCAAACAAGAAGTGGATCAGGCTAATAAGGAGCTGATTGTGGCGCAAAATAACCTTAAGCTTGCTGACGAATCTCAGCTTGATGCGGCTGAGCAGCAAGTGAAAGATGCAGCAACTAAGGTCGAGAAAGCAGAGAAAAAACTTATTGCTGCCGCTGATGCTGTTGAAGTCGCTGATAACTATATAGTCGTTGCCAGTGAAGTCAGTCACGCTGAAGCACAAGTCACAGCAGCTAAAAATGATGTTAAAGCGGCTAATAATCAGGTCGTGGTTGCAAAAGCTGAAGTGAAAGCCACGCAGAAAAAGTTTGAAGTTGCTGAGCAAGCTATGTCTACAACTAAAGCAGCCGGCGTTATGCAAGCTGAAGAAAAAGTTGCAACGGCTAAAACTCGGGCTGAAATTGCAAGTGAGCATTTTGAATTAGCAGAAGTACAAGTGCAAGAAGCCGAAGAGAACGTGGTGGTTGCAGAAAATAATGTCAAGCGGGCGAAAGGTAAAAAGGTCAATGTTGGTTTTATGGGTACGGGCTGGTTCAAGGGCTGGGATAGTAGTCTTGCTATTGGACTGAGCGGTGCTTCAGGATCATCGGTTAATAATACTTTCCGCACAGCATTTAACACCCGTTATGAAGATAAAAAAGGTCGCTGGGTTTATAGGTCTTTTTATTATCGTGATTCTGAAGATAATGTCACCGGTGAAAATCAAATCAATGCTACGCTGGTCAAAGACTGGTTTTTTAATGAGACTAAGTGGTTTGCATTTGTTACAGGTGTCTATGACTGGAATCAATTTAAAGATTGGCATCATCGACTCCAGTTTGGTGGAGGACCGGGGTATCAGTTTATCAAAACGGATCAGTGGGAATTCTCAGGGAGAACAGGTCTTACGCTTATTACCGAGTTTGGTAAAACTCAATATAATGCAAATGGTGGCGTTATCTTTAATCCTGATGGCAGTGTGCTAGAAGATACTGTTGTAGGTTTGGAGGGTTTGATCGGCGCTGATGTGACATGGCATATCACTGCTCAGCAGCATTTTAGTATTTCTAACTACTTTTATCCTAGTCTGACGCATAGCGGCGAATTCAGGAATCTGACAAATATCTCCTGGATACATTCCTTAGACTGGTTTGAAAGCCTGGCGTTGAAATTTGGAATACGTAATGAATACGACACCTCTGATTCGATTCCTAATGAATTCAACTATAACTTCTCCGTACTATGGGGATTTTAATAGCATGCGCAATAAAGAAGCTTTGATTGCATTTGCTAATAAATTACACTACAGACATAGCTATAGTTTATTAGTGAAAGTAAAAAAGCTTGAGTTTTTTATAGCAGCAAAGTTAGTAGGATAATTATAAATAAGTATTTACAAGGTAATGTCAATGACACATAACAGAAAAAGTACAGCACAAAAGATTCTTATCATCGGGTTACTGGCTTTGGGTGTCAGTGCCTGCTCTCTCTTTTCACCCGAACCCGAAATGAGCGATGCCCAAGCCTGTCTACAGTTACATCAACTGATTGAGGATCATTCTGCTGAGTTTAAGCAATTTAAAGGGAGCCTAAAAAGCACGGCTCCGCTTAGAAGTATGCAAATCTGGACTGCAAAGCGGGTATTTCCAATGGCAAAAAACTGCCAGGTCTGGCAATGGAGTTCCGGTTTAACAAATTACTTTTGCTCATGGGATGAGTCTGATGAGGAAGATGCGAAAGCCAGTTTCGATAAAGGGACTGAATTAGTCAATCAGTGTCTAGGTAAACAATGGCATAGTAAATTTACCCGCACTAAAAGTGGTGGCAATAGCGCATTGTTCTATAAAAAAGGTGGAAAGACTGTCATTTCTATACGTTCCTTTAAGGAAGCACTGACTATTTTTGATAGCTGGATAACCACTCTATATGTCGGTGATGAAAGCAATTTAAAAGCAGAGATACAGTAATAGGTTTGTAGGGCGGACTAAAGTCCGCTCTGCGTCGCACACAGAGTTTTTGTTTAACGTTTCCAGCGATGCGCAATAAACTCGACGGCTTCCTGTATATTCAAGTCACGCGTGCCGCCGCCGGTGCGTAAATAAAATTTAGGGGTTTTGCCCTGATTTAAAAATACCGGGCGTGGTGACGCTAAGATAATCAAACGACAGACATGTTTGCCATCAATAACATGAAACAGAACTTTAACAAACTGGCATAAATCTGCGCCTAACTGGGTCGAAATGGCGGTAATAATCGCTTGTTCGTATCCGTCCTGATCCTGGCGCTTTAAGGATTTATAATCTTTTTCCAAGCCAATAATTTCACCACTATCAGTCACGCCGATTAATAAAGTTCCGCCCAGTGAATTATTTAAATAACCGGCTAGTGTTTTTAATACGACGGTTTCCAGGGTACGGTTGACTCTATCTTGTTCTAAATCCCAGCGAAAAGAAGATTTGAATTCTAATAAAGGCCCTTCGCCTTGACGAATCAGGGTGTGTAAGTTGACTGAAATTTCGCTACTGAGACGGTTAATTCTTTGTAAACGCCAATGTAGCATTTCATAAATGGCGGCCATGATCAGGCCAAATACAGACCCTAGTTGTCCGAGAAATAGCGTTTTTCCTGGTGTTCCGCCCATTAATGAGGTTTTAAGCTGGCTATAAACATAAGTCAGCGCAGTATTGATTTGTACCTGTATATCATCACTGGTGCCTTCGCTTTCATAAAAGAAAATAAAATCATAGATAGGATAAAAGATTAAAACCCCAGTTAATGCGCCAATTAAAGCAGCAAAGAAATATAGCTTAAAGCGCTGTTGCCAGAGTGAAATAATTAATAATAAAAAGCGTTTCATTGTTTTTTTATCGGTAAGCCGGCACTACGCCAGGCTGTCATATGGCCTTGTACATAACGGATGTTTTGAACCCAGCCATAGAGTAAGCGAGCTTCGCTATTCCTGCGCGCGGTCCGTGCTCACAATATAGAATGACTTGTTCCTGTTTGTCTCTATTATTCAGAGCATCTGTGGAGAATGATTTCCAGAAAGAAATATGTTGCGCCTGGGGTATGTGGCCGGCGTTATATTCTGCACTGGAACGTACGTCAATAATAATGGGGGAAGGCTGCGCTGAGTTCAAGAGTGAGAGTAGTTCGGTTTGTTTGATATGGGTTTCGCTAGAGGTACTACAGGCCGGTAATAAACAGGCGGTCAGGCCTAAAAAAAAGAATTTCATTTATCCGCCAGTGCTATTCATATGACGCATAATAATGGGTTGTTCGGTTAAATCAAACTCATGTTGTTCGGGTTTGATTTGCATGGCATCAATGATGACTTGTTTAATGGCATCGGTATCACTGTTTTTATCGCGCATGATAGATTTTAAATCAACTGAATGTTCATTACCCAGACACAGCAATAAACGTCCTTCGGCAGTGAGCCGCACGCGATTACAGGTGCTGCAGAAATTATGGCTATGTGGAGATATAAAACCTACTTTGGTTTTTGAGCCCTGAATCCGGTAATAATCAGAGGGACCGGCAGTCTTGTCAGTAATCTTTTGTAGATTAAAGTGTGCATCCAGGTCTGCTTTAATCTGGTCGCTGGAATAATAGGTTTCAGCACGATCATGAGAGTTAATCAGGCCTAGTGGCATTTCTTCAATAAAACTAATATCGATACCTAGATCCTGGGCAAACAAAACCAGGTCAACGACTTCATCGTCATTGCGATTTTTTAAAATGACAGCGTTAATTTTTATCGCCTGAAAGCCTGTATTAACAGCGGTGTGTATGCCTTTTAGCACGGTTTCCAGATCACCTGTACGAGTGAGTTCGGTGAATTTTTGGGCATTCAGCGTATCTAGGCTAATATTTAAGCGCGCAACATGAGCCTGTTTTAACCGCTGGGCAGTCGTGGCGAGTTGGGAGCCATTAGTGGTCATTACCAGTTCTTCAAGCAACGGCAGGTCGCCAATTTTTTGGAGTAGCTCCAGCGCATTACGCCGTACCAAAGGTTCGCCGCCGGTAATTCTGATTTTTGTCACGCCCAGTTCGGTAAAACATTTTGCCAGTAAGTAAATCTCTTCTAGACTAAGAATTTGCTCGCGCGGCAAAAACGTCATGTCCTCAGACATGCAGTACTGACAGCGAAAATCGCAGCGATCGGTAATGGAAATACGGACATAGTCAACGGTTCTACCGAAACGATCCACTAATTGTTTTGCTTGTTTGGGGTGGCGCATTGCTTGATTATCAATAGATAAGTCTATAATAGGCAGCCAATTTTATCAGTTTTTGAACTTGCTGTTTTAAACAATCGTTTTTAATTATGATCACCACTAAAAAAATAATTCTTATCACTGCATTGCTTGCCTGCCAATTTGCCTATGCAGGCGAGAAAACCTTGATTCGTTTCGGTGCATTGGCATTTGGTACGGTTAACTGGGAATTAACGGCCATGCAGCAAACCGGAATGATGGAAACCGAGCACTACCGAGTGCAAGTGATAAAAATGGCCAATCCGCAAGCGGGGAAAATAGCCCTGCAATCAGGTGCTGTGGATATGATCGTTGCAGACTGGATCTGGGTTTCACGCATGCGCTCTCTGGGTAGGGATTATACTTTCTACCCTTATTCCAATACGACAGGTTCATTAGTGGTGGCTGCAGACAGCCCCATTAAACAGTTACAGGATTTACAAGGCAGGAAGCTGGCAATCGCAGGAGGAGAGCTGGATAAAAATAGCTTATTGCTACAGGCTTTAATGCAAAAGCAGGGGCAGGCAGAAGTCTTTGCCAGCATAGAAAAAGTCTATGGTGCGCCGCCTTTACTTAGCCAACAAATACAGCGTCAGCGGGTTGATGCTTTATTGACCTATTGGCATTATGCAGCGCGTATGCAGGCCGAAGGCTATAGCGTCTTGATGAATGGTACAGATATTTTGCGGGGTTTGGGTATACAAGTGAGTGTGCCCAATATCGGTTATGTTTTTGATCGGTCCTGGGCAAACAATAATAAAGCCGCAATACAGGATTTTCTGGCAAGTACCCGAAGTATTAAAAATACCTTATGCGTGGATGACTCGGCATGGCAAAGGATCAAGCCTTTAATACGTGCAAAAACAGTGCAGGTAAGTCAGTTATTACGCCTGAAATACTGTGCAGGGCGCGTGCGAGAGTGGGGAGAGAAGGAGCAGCAGGCTGCTGCTGAGATCTATCGGTATTTGAAAAAGCTAAGTGCTAAACGCTTAACGGGCGATGCAGAAACAATTCAACCAGGCACTTTTTGGTGAGTTGTTTATCGCGCAGCCAGGAGTAAAAAAGCGACAGATTTTTTTATTATTTCGTTGTCATATTGCTGTCATAAATATTCTCTACTATATGATGAAATTTTTTCTATTTCATTTTGGGGAGATGCAAAACCAATGCGGATTAACAAAACAGCCAAAGCCTTAGCTTTGAGCTCTATATTGATGCTGGGTAATCCAGTCGCTCATGCTGAAGAGCAGGGGCTATTCGAAATACTGCTACAAAACGGTAAAATTACACAATCTCAGTACGATGTTCTGACGAAGCAAAAAAAGGATGAGGTCAGTGATACTGAAGACCCCGAATTACTAGGAATAATGTTACAAAATGGCCTTATTGATCAGGCTCAGTACGATCAGTTACTTAAGCAAGACGTGACTGAGACTAAAGTGGCAGAAGTTAAAAGCGAGACGGCTACCAAGGAAGTGGTTATGAAAAGCGGTGATGATGTTATCGTTAAGCTGGATTCCAAAGGATTTCGCGTAGAAACTGCAGATAAAGCGTTTAAGTTTAAAGTCGGTGGACGTATTCAGGCTGATGTGAATTTCAGTGCCAATGGCCAGGAATTTGATCCTGATCCTATTGAAGGTTTCGAGCTGAGACGTGCTCGTTTATATGCTGCAGGAACTTTATGGACGGATTATAATTTCAAGGCGCAATTTGATTTTGCAGGTAATAACGTCAGTATCAAAGATTTATTTGTAAAATACACAGGGCTAGACTGGTTTGACCTGACTGTCGGTAACCAAAAACAAACCATTAGTTTAGAATTGCAGGAAAGTTCTAACGATATTATGTTTACTGAGCGTTCGTTGGTTTCTTCATTGACAGCGCCATTATTTGATCGAGCACTTGGGGTCAGAGCAAGTTCTTCAGGTAAAAACTGGTCAGCACAATTCGGTGGCTATGGTTCGTCAATTAATAGAGCCAGTACGGGCGCCTGGGCAATTACATCCAGGGCAACTATTGCACCAATTCTGTCTAAGACGCATTTATTGCACTTAGGGGGGTCTGTGGGTTATCGTAACCTGAATGATGGAAATGTACGCTTTAAGTACGAAACAACCAACCAGTCGAATGTGTATTTTACTGATACTAACGCGATAACGAATGTTGACGGTGCAACCTTAGTAGACTTTGATGCAGCGTATATGATTGGCCCCTTCTCTGTGCAGGGAGAGTACGCTCACACTTGGCTATCACGTGATAATGACTTGAGTGGTCTGGATTTTAATGCTTATTATGTGCAAGCAGCGTGGACTCTAACGGGCGAATCTCGTTCTTATAGCGCATCGCAAGGAAAGTTCAAACGCTTGCAACCCAATAATCCGTTTAGCTGGAAGAAAGGTACCTGGGGTGCTTGGGAACTGGCGACCCGGATTTCTGGTAACGATCTGAATTCAGGCGATATAGTTGGCGGAAAAGAAACCGCTCTTACCCTTGCAACGAACTGGTATCTAAACCGTAATATTCGGCTGATGGCTGATTATCGTTATGCATTTGATGTTCAGGATTCATCCGTTTTACGTGATGGTGTTAATGCTGAGACGGGTATTCATCAATTCACGCTGCGTACTCAGTTGACGTTCTAACGTGCACTAATATTTTTAGCTTCAAACCCAAAAAAGCCAGCTTTATGCTGGCTTTTTTGTTGCTTATTGAGATCAATGCCTGCGGTCCATGATCAGCTTAGGATCGCTAGTGTTTTCTTGATTTAAGAGGGCGGTTACTTCTTATAATCAGGCAAATAAAGAGAAGTTTTTAATTTTGTTATGCGCTTTAATAAGCCTATGTGATAATGACGGGTTTTAATGCGTATTTAAGGGCTTGAAAATAATGGATGAGAATAAGACGAAAGCATTAAGCGCTGCCTTAATGCAAATTGAAAAACAATTTGGTAAGGGAGCAGTCATGCGTATGGGCGATGATACCGCATCGCGTGATATACAAACGGTTTCTACGGGTTCTTTAACATTAGATATTGCCTTGGGCGTCGGTGGTTTGCCGCGTGGTCGGGTTATTGAAATCTATGGTCCTGAATCCTCTGGTAAAACCACGATGACTTTGTCTACCATTGCACAAATGCAAAAAGTAGGCGGTACCGCTGCATTTATTGATGCAGAACATGCACTGGACCCTAGTTACGCTGAAAAAATCGGTGTTAATGTTGATGATTTATTAGTCTCTCAGCCGGATACCGGAGAGCAGGCTCTGGAAATTTGCGACATGCTAGTGCGCTCCAATGCCGTTGATATTGTTGTGATTGACTCGGTAGCAGCGTTAACTCCCAAGGCTGAAATTGAAGGCGATATGGGGGACTCCCATATGGGCTTGCAAGCTCGATTAATGTCCCAGGCTCTAAGGAAATTAACCGCAAATATCAAGCGTTCTAATACCATGGTTATTTTTATTAACCAGATTCGTATGAAAATCGGCGTCATGTTTGGTAGTCCTGAAACCACAACCGGTGGTAATGCTTTAAAATTCTATGCTTCTGTACGCCTGGATATACGTCGTATCGGCGCGATTAAAAAAGGCGATGAGATCATCGGTAATGAAACGCGGGTTAAAGTCGTTAAAAATAAAGTGGCTCCGCCATTTAAACAAGCTGAATTTGAAATTATCTATGGTGAGGGTATTTCCTTCCTGGGTGAGTTGATAGATCTGGGTGTGAAATACGGCTTTATTAATAAAGCAGGTTCATGGTATAGCTATGGCAAAAATAAGATTGGCCAGGGTAAAGACAATGTGCGTGCCTTTTTAAAAGACAACCCACAGCTTGTAGAAGAGTTAGAAGCAAATATTCGAGCGGAAGTGTTTAATACAAAAGTCGACCCAGATGTTAAGGCAGTAGAGTCTGATGATACTGATGGACTTGTTTAGTTCTTAGTGATGTCTGTGTGCTTGCAATGCACGATGATAAGGAAAACTATAAAGCAATACACGAAGCTTGTTTACGCTATTTGGTGCGGCGCGAACACAGCCGGCATGAGTTATTGCAAAAAGTATCAGCTAAAGGCTTTGTTAAACAGGAGATAGCTCAGGTTATAGATGAGCTAATGGAACAAGGTCTACAGAGTGATGCGAGATTTGCAGAAAGCTATGCAAGAAGCCGGGTACACAAAGGATTTGGCCCCTTGCACATTCAGGCAGAACTACAGCAACGCGGGGTAAGTAACTGTCCATTTGATATGGCGGTAGAAGATATCACGGGTAGTTGGGAAGAGCTACTAGAGCAAGTGTATAGCAAGAAATACGGTAATAAGCCGATAGTGGATAGGCGAGAAAAACTCAAGCGTAGCCGCTTTTTACAGCAGCGCGGTTTTCCAACGGAGTTGGTTCGTCGTTTATTTAAGTAGCTAAAAATTATGTAGGCTGGATGAGTTTTTATTGCGTAGCAATAAAAACATTATCCGGCAATGCAGAGCTTTTCTGAAATGCTGGGTTACGTTATCGCGCTTCGCTTAATAAGCTAACCTAGCCTACATGTAACTTATTTTAAAAATGAATAACAGCTTAGGTTGAGAATATTAGACTTTAGCCAAAAGCCTACAAAATAGATGCTCTTATAGTTTACGAGCCAATAATTAGAAAAACGTTTATATAGTAATAAATTATGAAAAATCTGACCGGTGCCGAGCTACGTACTGCCTTTTTACAATTCTTTGTAGATCAAGAGCACTCCATCCAGCCTTCCAGTTCTCTAGTGCCAGGTAATGACCCTACCTTATTATTTACCAATGCGGGTATGGTGCAATTTAAAGATGTATTTTTAGGCAGGGAAAAACGTAACTATGTGCGGGCAACGACCAGTCAGCGCTGTGTACGCGCAGGTGGTAAACATAATGACCTGGAAAATGTAGGTTATACCGCAAGACACCACACCTTTTTTGAAATGCTGGGTAATTTTAGCTTTGGTGATTATTTCAAACAGGACGCTATACATTTTGCCTGGGATTTTCTAACCAAAGAACTGGGGATTCCGGCTGAAAAGCTCTGGGTCACCGTTTTTGATGAAGATTCAGAAGCTGAAAAAATCTGGCTGGAAGATATCAAAGTGGACCCGAATCGCCTTTCCCGGATAGGTGCAAAAGATAATTTCTGGTCTATGGGCGATATAGGGCCATGCGGTCCTTGTACCGAAATTTTTTACGACCACGGTGAAGATATTGCTGGTGGCCCACCTGGAACTCCTGAAGAAGATGGCGATCGCTATATCGAGATCTGGAACCTGGTGTTTATGCAATACGACCGTGATGCGGATGGTCACTTAACTTCGTTACCCAAACCATCGGTAGATACGGGTATGGGACTAGAACGTCTTGCTGCGGTGTTACAGGGAGTACACAATAATTATGAAATTGATTTATTCCAGAAATTACTGACCACAGCTGCGAAGCTTGCAGGCATGCAAGATTTAAGCAATAGCTCATTAAGAGTCATCGCCGATCATATTCGTTCCTGCGCTTTTTTGGTGGTGGACGATGTACTGCCATCAAATGAAGGGCGTGGCTATGTGCTAAGGCGTATTATTCGCCGGGCCATTCGCCATGGTTATCGTCTGGGAATTCGTGAGGTCTTCTTTTATCAGTTAGTTGCCCCTTTAGTCGCTGAAATGGGTGAAGCTTATCCAGAGCTTGCGGCTGCTCAAGGGCTGGTTGAGCGAGTACTCAAAGTTGAAGAAGAGCGCTTTGCTGAAACTCTGGAACAAGGTATGAAAATCCTGGAAGCTTGTGTAGAGAAAATGACTGGGAAAGTCATTCCAGGCGATGTGGTTTTTCAGCTTTATGACACTTATGGCTTTCCAGCCGATTTAACGGCTGACTATGCGCGAGAAAATGATCTGACAGTCGATCATGCAGGTTTTGACATTGCTATGGGCGCACAGCGAGAGCGCGCGCGGGCAGCAAAGAATTTTGGTGCTGACTACAATCAGACCATAAAGTTGGACGCTGAAACCGAGTTTACCGGCTATCAGCAGCTTAATGATCAGGTGCAAATTATCGGCCTGTTTCAGCAAAGTGAAGCCGTTGAGGTTTTAGCTGAAGGCGCTGAAGGTGTGGTTGTTTTAGACAGTACTCCTTTTTATGCAGAGTCGGGTGGGCAGGCTGGTGACCTGGGGCGTATCGAAGTTGATGGCGCGATTTTTGAAGTCACCAATACACAGAAGCAGGGGGGTAGTTTATTTTTACATTATGGTAAAGTGCTGTCGGGTGAATTAAAAAACAACGCGACCTGTAGTGCGATGGTCGAGCCGCAAACTAGGCAGGCGAGCGCATTAAATCATTCCGCTACCCATTTGCTACATGCTGCATTACGTCAGATATTGGGCGAGCACGTCACGCAAAAAGGTTCATTAGTCAATGCTGAGCGTCTGCGTTTTGATTTCTCGCATTTTGAGCCGCTGAGCACAGAGGAAATAAAAATCATCGAGCGCATGGTTAATCAGCAAATTCGCCATAATGCACAAGTCACCGCAGATACAATGTCTAAAGATGATGCGATAAACGCAGGTGCGATGGCACTGTTTGGTGAAAAATACGGAGATGAAGTCAGGGTTTTAAAAATAGGCGAGTTTTCTACTGAATTATGTGGGGGTATTCATGCGCAGCGTGCAGGTGATATCGGCTTATTTAAAATTATTAGTGAAACAGGTGTGGCATCGGGAGTACGCCGGCTAGAAGCGATTACCGGCGAAGCATCGATGCAATGGCTGGAAGGCAGGGAAAAGACCATTGCCGAAATTGCCAGTGTCGTCAAAGCAGTGCCAGAAACAGCTGCCGAAAAAGTGCAGCAATTAATGGCTAAAAGTAAGCAGCTAGAAAAAGAACTGCAGCGCATTCAAGCTAAGTTAGCCAGCTCAGCCGGTGGTGAATTGGCTAACCAGGCAATCGACATTGATGGCATTAAGGTGCTGGCTGTTAAATTAGACGGAGTTGAACCTAAAGCGATGGTTGAATTACTGGATCAATTGAAGAATAAGCTAGGCAGTGCGGCCATCGTTCTGGCAGCGGTAAGTAATGGTAAAGTCAATTTGATTGCCGGTGTGTCAAAAGATCAGATAGCGCGGCTAAAAGCAGGCGACTTGGTAAACTCGGTAGCTACTCAGGTGGGTGGCAAAGGCGGAGGTCGACCTGATATGGCTAGGGCAGGGGGTACCGACCCGAAAAATCTGGATGCCGCACTAAAGCAAGTGCCTGATTGGGTGCGTGAACAAATAGGTGCTAAATAAATGGCAGTTTATGTATATAAATTCGGCGGCACATCCGTCGGATCGGTAGAGCGAATTCAAGCAGTCGCAGAAAAAGTAAAACTAACTCACGATAAAGGCGATCAGGTGGTTGTTGTGGTTTCTGCCATGAGTGGAGAAACCAATCGCTTAACCGATTTAGCCACACAAATACAAAATAAACCTGTTTCCAGAGAAATGGATGTTTTATTATCCACTGGCGAGCAAGTGACCGTGGCTTTATTGAGTATGGCATTAAATGAGCTGGGTTGCCCTGCGTGTTCATACACCGGTAGCCAGGTGCGTATTGAAACAGATAGCACGCATACCAAAGCGCGCATTAAACGCATTGATGATGCAAAGATTCATGCTGATCTAAATGCCGGGAAGGTGGTCGTGGTCGCTGGCTTTCAGGGAGTAGATGAGCATGGCAATATCACCACTCTGGGGCGAGGCGGATCGGATACCACAGCGGTAGCGCTAGCAGCCGTATTAAAAGCAGATGAATGCCATATCTATACTGATGTTGATGGTGTTTACACCACTGATCCACGGATCGAACCTAAAGCGCGGCGCTTAGACAAAATTACCTTCGAGGAAATGCTGGAAATGTCCAGCTTAGGCTCGAAGATACTGCAAATCAGATCGGTAGAATTTGCCGGTAAATATAATGTCGCATTACGCGTATTATCATCATTTTCAGAAGGGCGTGGCACGCTCATTACTTACGAGGAACCAGCTGTGGAGCAAGCGTTAATTTCAGGTATCGCATTTAATAAAGATGAAGCAAAACTAACGATTACCGGCGTGCCGGATATTCCGGGGGCGGCGTCAAAAATACTTGGGCCAGTTGCCGATGCTAATATCGAAGTTGATATGATTATCCAGAATATAGCCGATGATGCGACAACAGATTTTACCTTTACTGTGCACAGAAATGACTTTGAAACGGCCAAGAACATTCTTACAGATACCTGTAAAGAACTTGGGGCAAGGGCGGTTACCACAGATAACAGCATCGTAAAAATTTCTATCGTAGGTGTTGGAATGCGCTCGCATGCAGGCATCGCGAGTAAGATGTTTAAAGCGCTAGCAGACGAAATGATCAATATTAAAATGATTTCCACTTCAGAAATAAAAATCTCGGTGGTCGTCGAAGAAAAGTACCTGGAACTAGCAGTAAGAACCCTGCACGCGGCTTTTGAACTAGATCAGGAGCTGCCGGAAGTGGCCGGTTAGTACAGCATTCATTTTCGTTTTGCAGGTCGATGAATTTATAACAATACGATTATAAATAATATTTTATTGCCTCTATCCGCCAATAGAGAAAGACTGCTGTACTAGTGATTCGTTAAAATATTCAATGAGTTAGCTATTGCCCTAATATGACTGGTGATATTATTAGTAATATTGATTGGGTACTTTACTCGTTTTCCTATTAATTTAAAGTGAATAAGTTTTTTGTTTTTTTAAATCACTGCTATAATAATCCGCTAAGTCCAGTTCTGTGTATAGCAGGGCTTTTAATTATGAACAGGGAGATGAGATAGATGCTTATATTAACGCGTCGCGTAGGAGAGACCTTAATGATCGGGGACGAAGTTACTGTCACAGTCCTGGGAGTTAAAGGTAATCAGGTACGTATTGGTATTAATGCTCCTAAAGATGTATCTGTGCACAGGGAAGAAATCTACGAAAGAATTAAGAACGAACAATCAGGTGATACATCAGCTGAAAGTTCAAGTCCTGCTGTCGAGCCTGGAAGCGGTGGTCTAATGGGTTCAGACGACTAAAAGTTTAAAACTGGAGAGGTGGCCGAGTGGCCGAAGGCGCTCCCCTGCTAAGGGAGTATGGGCTTTATATCCCATCGAGGGTTCGAATCCCTCCCTCTTCGCCATTTTAAGTAGTTAGCGGTAAACAATTAACCGTTGACAGGGAATAAAATAACAAGGATAATTAAAAAGCTAAATAAGGCGCCCGTAGCTCAGCTGGATAGAGTACTCGGCTACGAACCGAGCGGTCGGGAGTTCGAATCTCTCCGGGCGCGCCATTATTTATAAAAGTTTAATCCCCTGTAGCTCAGCTGGTAGAGCGGGTGACTGTTAATCACTAGGTCGGCGGTTCGAGCCCGTCCGGGGGAGCCAAATA
>LWDU01032037.1_pt1 | contig 45733 bp, 38 predicted proteins | sample 727161 | NCBI WGS metagenome assembly LWDU01 (sample SAMN04566230, study PRJNA314399) | hydrothermal vent metagenome | isolation source: deep sea hydrothermal plume seawater | place: Mexico: Gulf of California, Guaymas Basin | collected 2004-07-11
TGTGCCTTTTGACGATGGCAATTTTCTGCAGTTACTACAAATTCGCGCATAATTTTTCCTTAGTTGGGTATTACAGCCCCTTCTACTACAAATTCTTGCCACGGAAGTGCTACATGCTACTAGCACATAAAGATTCGCAACGGGTATCGTAGCATAGTCACACAAGCGCCCAACTCCCGGACTTGGCCCAGTGATGCATATCGTGGTGAGACAGTCCGAGGCTTGAAGACGAGCACTGGACTGAAACCCACTCACCATCAAACATTGAAGGAAGTGTGAGTCGAAGCACGGCTTTTTCACTATATTCAGTGATGCATATTGTGGTGGGACAGGCCGGGCTTGAACCGGCGACTTCCAGATCTTCAGTCTGGCACTCTCCCAACTGAGTTACTGTCCCTTGGGATTGCTTCCACCGCGCATTACCTTTCAACAATTGCGGCATGGAATACTGTAATCAGAAGAGGTCATCATCATCATCTGGCGATGTTTCAAAGAAACTGTCTTCTTTCTTTGCTCCCTTCTTCGCATCTTTCTTTTCAGGCTTCTTTTCCTCGGCCTTCTTCTCTTCTTTCTTTGCCTCAGGCTTCTTTTCAGCCGGTGCATCTTGAGCAGCGATTCTCTTTTCGGTTTCAGCCTTTTCACGGGCTTCCATCTCTTCAGGAGACATGCCGGCTTGGGCTGCCAATGCACGGCGTCGGTCTTCTCTTGCTTTACGCTCTAACTGCTTGTGGCGGCTACGCTCGATATTCTGCATCATATACATTGCATCGTGCTCTAATAGTGGTGAATCCGAGATAATGGTGACATCTAACCAATCTCCTTCTTCGATTAAGAATTCCCCGAGTGGCTCGAAGTTCAAGTCGCTCTTCTTGATTTGAGTGTAGTGCTGGGCATTACCCATGCGATGCTCAACACCTGAGAAGTGACAATAGAATGTCTTTGTTCCAATGGTTGTCCTAACTTGGTCGAATAATTCCCCATAATCTTCACTGGTCTTCAAGCGACCGTGGCCTCGAGCGTGGATATGTGCCATATTGAGAACGGGCACCGTTCCTTCGACGTGGTTAACAACTTCGAGAACTTCTTCCAATGTTCCCCATAATTCTTGACGGCCGCTAGTTTCTACTCCAACCTTCATTGGAGTTCCATCTTCGAGCCATGGGAAGGCGGGATGTTCAGTTTCATCTTCCCAAAGTTGTTTGGAGCGCTCGACGATTCCTGCCATAACGTTGGCAACTTGTTCATTGGCTGCTGGTCCACTCCCCATCTCGCCATAAGGCCCGACGTGAGTTGTTATATGGCGTGCATTGAGGACTTTGCCGGCTTGCATGCTTGCTTCTAACTTGGCAAGAGCACGATTCCTTTGCACTCTATTTCCGAGTAATTCAGCGTAATAAGGACCGTGAATATTCATTTCGAATTCAGCCTTATGGGATAGGATTCCGGCCTGCCAATACTGATCAAAATGGTGTGGTTGTACCATTCTTACAGTTTGGATTTCCATGGTATCCAAGCCCAAAGATATGACATCGTCCATACCCTCAACAATCGTTCTTCCTTTACACGAGAGTGGCACTCCCGCCGGCCCCATTCTTATTGGCATAACGACATTGCCCCCACAGTGGCAGCCGGCCGAACCCGTCCCCCTTCAAAACCATATGCAGTTAACAGCGTCCTTTGGACTAAGCAAGTTAGTAGTGAGGTTCATGTCAGTATTGCTTCTCGGCATCCTCGATGAGTGGTCTTGATGCGGCTGTTCAGGCTTTTCGTGAAGGCCGACCAATCTGTGTTTTTGATGCAGAATGGAGAGAAGGGGAGACTGATTTGTTGTTTCCAGCCGCCGCAGCAACGCCTGCTGCGATGCGCCAATTGCGAAGTGACTGCGGCGGCTTGCTATTCCTTGCAATAGGTCATGAAGTCGGCGAGTTGTTCCATCTACCATTTTTACAAGATTTGCACACAGATTCTAATTTAGTAGGCAAGTATCCTGTGCTTTCAGAATTGGTCACTAACGATTTGCAATATGATTCACGCTCCGCCTTCACACTATCATTGAATCACCGCGATACTTTCACAGGAATTACCGACCGCGACCGTTCTCTTACAACTCGCCGTTTTGCAGAATTGTATACAGAATGCATCGGCAGCGATGATGCCCTTGGGCGATTAGGTTCTGAGTTCCGCACTCCGGGGCATATTCCAGTTTGCCGAGAAACTGAAGGCGGCTTGGCTCAACGCCAAGGGCATACCGAATTAGCAACAGCAATGGCTAGAGCTGCCGGACTTGCGCCAGTTGTCATAGGAGCCGAAATGTTACAGCCGGATGGCGATGCTGCTTTGTCCGTAGAGGCTGCAAAACAATGGGCAACAGCAAGAAATATCCCCTTCGTTTCTGGTGCTGAAATACTCGCAGAGGTGAAAAAGTGAAGCGGGTTATGGCAGTGGGGGTTTTCGACCTACTTCATACCGGACACCTACATTATTTGGAACAGGCAAAGGCCCTTGGCGACTATTTGTGCGTAGTTGTAGCCCACGATGATACAGTAAGGAAGCGCAAGCATGAACCAGTGACAGGTCAAGAGATGAGACAACGTATGGTACAAGGACTGAAACCAGTAGATGAAGCCATCATTGGGAACCCACCAGATGTTCCAATCTTCGATATTTTGCCAAAAATTCAGCCAAATATAATCGCCTTAGGATACGATCAAGAGCATGCAGAAAATTCAATCCGCAAAGCCTTAGATGAGCGTGGATTCCAAGAGATTCAAGTCGTTAGGGTTGAAGGCTTAAGCGATGACCTTGATGGTACACGCAAGATAATTTCCAAAATAATCGACCTTTGGAGCGTCAACAAGAGACTTGAAGAAGTCGAGGACTGAGGTGAATTATTTGTTCACAGGAATTGTTGCGGGAATGGGGGAAGTAGTTTCATTCAACAATAATACTTTGAGCATATCAATCCCAGAAATGAGCGCAGTTGAACAAGGAGCATCAATCGCCCTCGATGGAGTTTGTTTAACCGTAGTTGGATTTTCTGAAGAACAGGTTTGGTTTGACATTGTTGATGAAACACTCAATGTTACTACCCTTGGAGCATTACAAATTGGAGATAAGGTCAACTATGAACGAGCCGCCAAAGTCGGAGATGAAATCGGTGGCCATGATGTCTCCGGACATATTTCGTGTAAGGCAAGAATCAACTCATTTGAAGATGGAATGATGAGTTTCAAGATTGATGAGCAATGGATGAAGTATATTCCAGCAAAAGGCTTCATCGCTTTGGATGGCTGCTCATTGACAATTGTCAATCCTCATAGTGATGAATTCAGCGTCGCCCTAATCCCTGAAACATTGACGCGCACAAGATTTGGCAACAAAACTGTGGGAGATGAAGTCAATGTCGAAATCGACCCCAGAACACAGGCTGTCGTCGATACTGTTGAACGTATGATGCACCGGAGTGAATGATATGGCACGAATAGGACTAGTCTGCGCCCGCTTCCATCGTGAGAATGTTGAAGAGATGTTAGGAGTAGCAAAAGCTCGTGCAGAGGACTTTGGAATCGAAGTTGTCGAGGTTATTTGGGTTCCGGGTTCACTTGAGATTCCGTTGGCATTGAAAGGGTTAATTTTACGTGACGATATTGATGGTGCTGCTTGCCTTGGAATAATCGAAAAGGGCGAGACGCAACACGGTTTGGTATTAGGTCAAGCAGTTGTCAAGACAATTCTTGAATTACAATTAGAGTATGACAAACCGATTGGATTGGGAATTATTGGCCCAGGTGCTGACCCTGAACATGTAGAGCCACGGTTAGTAACTCATGCTCGAGGAGCAATTGACGCGATTGCTGCGGTTCTGTGATTCAATATTCGCCAAACCACAATAATTGCAATGACGTTAAGCCCCCATACCCACCATGTTGACCACATGATTCCATCGATCATGTAATCCGAGAATGGCATCAAGAATGGGGTCGGGAAGAAACGATGAGTATGGGTCGGCATATCGATGATGATATGAGAAATCCAAGGAATAATCAGTAGGGTTGCAGCAGTTCGTGGTTTCATTTCACGTTGTAGAATTTTTCCTGTTTTCAGCAAATCACCCTTTTGCTTTTTCAGGGTGTATTCTAGAGCACCCCAGATGCAAAGGAATAGTACAAAGGTCCAAACTAAGGAATGGCTGATTTGATACATCTGCCAAGCGATTGAAGGGAGGTCTGAAGTTACTGAATCTTCATTGATTTGGGCTCGCGGTTTGCCGTTTAGCAGTTGGACGATTGTTGAAGGAACGAATGCTAAGAGGTCAGGTAGGACAGCCATGGCTGCGGCTATTTTCCAGTTGAGTCGGCCGTAAGTTAAGTGTCGACCCCAGATGGCGTGGGATACTACGTCCATGCCGTTGCGTAGCGGTTTTCCTTGAAATGTATGAGGTGAGAGTGATTGTACCATTTAAGCCAATGTTGAAGGCGTGGGCTTGTTGCCACAGGCTCATGACTGATGGCATACGGGACCTGATTATTATCGGCAGTGGTCCTGCAGGGTACACCGCAGGACTTTATTCTGCCAGAGCGATGCTAAAACCCTTAATGTTTGCAGGCTATATGTCGGGTGGGCAATTGATGTTGACCAGCGATGTTGAGAATTTCCCTGGTTATCCAAGCGGCGTAACTGGCCCTGAAATGATGATGCATTTACGAGAGCAAGCAGAGCGCTTTGGTTTGGAAGTAGAGGATAAGAACGTTGAGAGCGTGGATTTTTCTGAACGCCCCTTCAAGGTTGTAGTTGAGGGAGAGACATTCCTTTCCCATTCAATCGTCATCTGTACTGGTGCTGAAGCAATTTGGCTGGGAGTTGAGGGAGAAGATGCTCAAAAAGGCCGTGGAATTTCGACTTGTGCAACTTGTGATGGGGCTTTCTTCAAGGATGAAGAGGTTCTTGTCATCGGTGGTGGTGATTCTGCCATGGAAGAGGCGACATTCCTGACACGTTTTGCTTCCAAGGTAACCATTCTGCACAGGCGTGATACCTGGAGGGCTTCCAAGGTCATGCTTGACAGGGCTAGAACTCATGAGAAAATTGAGATACGCCCATTCCGCCAAGTTGTCGAGTGGTTATCAGATGATAGTGGATTGACTGGTGCAGTTCTTGAGGACCCGCGTGATGGTTCTCGAGAGGAGATTTCATCAACTGGTGCTTTTATCGCCATCGGCCATAAGCCGATAACCGCCTTTTTGGAAGGTCAAGTTGAGACCGATGAAGAAGGATATATCCTACATAAGCAGCATTCCATGACCAGTGTTGCTGGAGTTTTTGCAGCCGGCGATGTTGTCGATACTCGCTACCGCCAAGCCATAACTGCTGCCGGAATGGGTTGTCAGGCTGCAATGGATGCAGAGCGTTGGCTTGAAGACAACCAGCATTGAGGCATACTACATGGGCGAGCAGTTGTCTGCAGCAGACTTGCAGCGTTTTTCTCGTCACATCATCCTACCACAAGTCGGTATGGAAGGCCAAGTTAGGCTTCGTAATGCTAGAGTTGCAGTGGTTGGGGCTGGTGGCCTTGGCTCTCCAGTCATTCTCTATCTGGCTGCGGCTGGAATTGGTCATTTGACCATCATCGATGATGACGCTGTTGACTTATCCAATCTGCAGCGCCAAATATTGCATGATGCTGCAAATGTAGGGGTCAATAAGGCCGTTAGTGCAAGGTCGCGGATTCATGCTCTTGATGATTCTATTTCGGTTACTGTTGTCGAGGAGCGACTGACTTCTGTCAATGCGCTTTCGGTTCTTGAAGGACATGATGTTGTAGTTGATGGCACAGATAATTTCCCTACTCGTTATTTGGTAAACGATGCTTGTGAGATGCTTGGAATCACTTGGGTCTATGGCTCGATTCATCGTTTTGAAGGGCAGGTTAGCGTTTTCAATTTGAATGGCGGGGTTAATTATCGTGATATTTTCCCTAAGCCTCCACCTCCAGGGATGGTTCCTTCTTGTGCTGAAGGTGGCGTTTTAGGAGTCCTGCCTGGAGTTATTGGTACTCTGCAAGCCAATGAAGTTCTGAAGTTAGTTCTTGGAATAGGTCAACCTCTATCTGGAATATTGATGTTATATGATTCTCTTGAGATGAGATTTCGTGGTGTTCGTGCCTCGAAGGATCCTACGCGTTCTGTGGTTACTGAATTGATGGACTTAGAGGGGTATTGTGCAAATACACAAGTTGAAGTGCAATCCTCTGGCCACGTTGAGGGCATGGTTCAGGAGATTTCACCGGTTGCAGTTGTTGAAAAGATGGGTGCTGGTTGGGCTCCTTATGTTCTTGATGTTCGAAGTATTGGAGAGGGAAGTATCGCTTCGATTTCTTTTGTTGATGATTTAATTCCCCATGTCGATGTTCTCCAGCATCTTGATTCGATTCCTTCAGACCGAGATATATTGCTTCATTGCCATCATGGTGGCCGTTCAATGATGGCTGGAATGATGTTGGCGAACAATGGTTGGGATGCTTCGCGCCTGTGGAATATGACTGGTGGAATTGACCTCTGGTCTAGAGAAGTAGACTCTACTATCCCCCGCTATTGATGTTTATCTTGGGACATCTTGATGAATCCAATGGCAGCCAAAGGCTGCTGGGGTGCCTCCATGGCTAAGGTAATTGTCGCTGATGAGAACGAAGGCCGCCGTAATTTGTTGGCCAATACTCTTGAGCGCGAAGGCTTCGATGTCACTCGTGGCTCCACAATGCGTCAAACTGAAGCAACAGCCTTGGCAACCATGCCAGAAGTCGTAATAATGGATGCGGAATGGAAGACAGGTGACCCGATTGATGCGGCTTCGCGCATGATGTCTGACCCAGAATTTTCCTTCAAATGCAGAATTGTTTTGCTTTCACGAGTAACTTCCACGGATTTCATGTCCGCTGCAGCTAAAGCAGGCATCTCGGAAGTATTGGCCAAGCCTCTCAATATGAGGAAACTAATCGATCAATTGCACAAGCATGTGCGCAAGGAATTCGTGCCACCACCGGCCGATGTCGGAATGATTGGTAATCGCGAAGGGACCTTCGATGTGGGGGTAGGCATGAGTGACCCAAATTGGGCCTTACCGATGCTTTCAAACATGCTTGGCTCGGATATCATCAATGATGATTTCGTTGCTGCTATCGCAGCAAAACTAGAAGAATCCAAGGTAACAGATAAACTCGATATCGAGCCAGCAGTATTGACCGAAGTTCTGAAGGCAGCACTTGGTAAATTGGTGGAAGACGGAGTCAGCACTGACTCCGGAGATGTAGAGGAAGTCTCCTACGAGAGCATGAAAAGCAGCGAAAAATTAGGCGAAAAAGGTCAGAAGAAGAAGCCTCGAAGTTCTTCACAGAAAATTGGGTTGACCATGGACGAGATGCTACAAGTCCAAGCCGATGGTATCGCCGAAGAGGTAGAACAGGCTATGGATGAAGTATTGGATGATTTACCCGACTTAATCACCTTACTTCCCAAAGAAGAATTGATGAATGTCGACCCAGAAGTTGTCCGTTTCACTCACCTTTCTATCCGTTATGTGTTGGATTTGATGTTTGACATCGCTCGTCCAGAATCTCTGAATGATTTGACTTTGATGACTCGAATCGAAGATGGAGCGCAGATGTTGGCCGATATCATGTTACATTTGCCAGCAGCACCTGAACAGGAGGAGGAATAAGATGTCTGGAACTGCAAAGATGAAGCCAGTTATTGATGGTAATGATTTGGCATTTTGGGCAATTCTTTCCGCTTTCGTGGTTGATTTCCTTGGTTATGCTTACATCGTTCCAATTCTTCCTGAATGGAAGCAGCAATTTTCTCTTTCCAGTTTTGAGGCTACTGCTCTGGTTTCAATTTGGGCTTTGCCATTGTTATTATTCGGACCATTTTCTGGGAAGTTGGTCGATAAATTTGGTTCTGGTCGCGTAATAAGTGCTTCAATTGTCATGTTGATAGGTTCGTCTTTGCTGTACTTGGTGGCAACTGAGGAATTATTGGAGTCGTATTTCCCCAATTCAGGATTTTGGGTATTGGTAGCAGCCCGTTTCATTCATGGCGTTTCAGGGGCTGCTGTTTTGACCGCTGGTTTGGCTGCAGCAAGTCGTTTATGGCCCAATAGTTTTGGTGCAACTGCTGGTTCTTTGATTGGTATGGCTACTGTTGGTGCCTTGCTTGGGCCAGTGATTGGTGGTTGGGCATTCGAGATTGGAGCCTCGAATGCATTCTTACTATTGGCTGGAATAACTGCTGCTGCATTGCCTTTGGTTCTCTATGCATCCAAGGCAATTGGACATGGCTCTTCATCAAGCGCTCTTCAGCAAGTTCCAATTCGGGAGTTCATGTCTAATCCAATGCTTTTCCGCATCGGCATGCTAATCGTTTTCTCGGCTTTGGCAACCGGTGCTTTGGAGGCGGGGGTGCCTCTATTATTGTCAGAACCTCCACTTGGTATGGGACCGGGTGGAATCAGCCTAGTGCTCTTAGTTCTGGTCTTAATCCAAGGATTTGGAGGTTGGTGGTGGGGTCGACAGGTTGACCGAACTGAGCCAACTCGGTGGATGATTATGGGATGGATTGGGGTAATGATTGGTCTGACTTCAGCCGGAGTCATGTCTGCTGCTGCTGATGATAAACAGGGGGTACTTGTGGTAGTTGCGATGTTGGCGATATTCCAATTTTCGGTTGCAGCAGCCCAAATTCCTCTATTGCCGATGGTCGATGCTGCAACTACTCGAACATACGGAAAAGGCAGTGCCGGTTTGGCCTTCGGAGCATTTGGTACTGCATGGGCTACTGGCACATTAATCGGTCCAATTTTCATTGGCCTAATGCATGACTTGACTCATGCTTGGTCGCTATCCTTGGGATTATTGGCAATTCCTGGAGCCTTGGGATTGTGGCTAACCCTAGCAAACCGAGAAGAATTACGCTCCTGCTACAATGAAGAGATGGAAAGGCGCAAAGAATCGAGTTCGGAATCTGAATGACAGCCTTCAAGTCCACCTCCATCACGCCTTTGTTTGGAGGGAGAGGATGAGTCAAGCAGGAATGCCGTTAATTCACGGTGCCAGTTGGAGCCCGGATAAGGCTCTAAAATTCGTTAATCCTCTGTCTGCAGATGAGGCCCGTAGCGAATTATTACGCTTCACTGCAGAGCGCCATGATGGCTATTTAGAGAGAGTGGCAACCACTTGGGAACAGTTACAATCTCAAACTTCTCACAATCAATTTAATGGCCGAACTTGGCATTTATTTTCTCAAGAAGTAGTCGATGCATTAGGGCGTGGTCTTGCTGTTCGCAATCATCAACATGACCTCGAGAGAGAGGTTGTTCCACGCCGCGATTTCATGCTACACTTAGATCGCCGTTGCCAGCGTTTCCTCATCGATATTGCACTTTGTCTGCGTAGAATATCGCATTATATGGCAATTTCAATTGAACAGAGATTGGAATGGCAGCGCTTGATGCTTCGGACACGGGCCCTAGATATCCACCTCAAAGATGTCTTCATGAAAGGCATGAAAACTCCCGATGGCGGAAAATTTGGAGGCAAGGGTTTCCGTTCTACTTGGCAAGAAGGAGTAGTTGCAGTAGCAGGTGCCCTGAACCGAGATTTGGATTCATCAATCGGTAGTAGGCCAGATGAAGGATATGATGGTGACTTGGTAGCACCAATGATTCGCGATGTTGGTCTTGGAATGGCGATGGGCGACACACCTCGTGATGTCATGACAGCCCAGATGGGAAAGGCAGAATCTAATCAGAATGGAGGTTGGATTGGCATTAATGCGGGCGGTCGAGACCTGCATACCGGTTGCTGGCATCGTGGAGTCCTACCGCCAACTGCTCCTCTTCCAATTGCTACCGCCACGATGACAGGATTGGCTTTAGCAGCCAAGTTGACCAATACTGAGCGTTTCCATGTAGCCTGCATTGGTGAAGGAGCCAGCAGTAGTGGTGAATGGTGGGAGGCCCTCAATCTTGCAGGAGTTAGAGCATTACCGATGACCTTCATTCTTCAAAACAATCAAATCGCCCTTGATACGGTTTCAACAAATCAATCGGTTGTTGAATTGTGGGCGGATAAGGCGGTGGCAATGGGAATGCCTTCGTGGACAATAGATGGTTCAGACCCAGCAGCATGGTATGCATCGGCAGCCACAGCGCGAGAATTCAGTCTTTCAGGAGGAGGTGCAACTCTAATTCATGTCGAAACCATGCGAGGTTGTGGCCATGCTCACCATCATGATGACCTCTACCTCGGCGCAGAAAGTGGTAATCCTCCGGGCTACGTCAACCGTGAACTATTGGAATATTGGGCAGAAAAAGATCCAATTCCAACTCATCGTAAATTACTTCTCGACCTTGGAATTGAAGAAGCAACCCTATCAGATATGGAAGATGAAGAACAAGACTTGGCCGACCAAGCAAGAGCAGAAGTCGAGGCTATGGATTGGCCATCACCAGAGACATTAGTGCTAGGAGTTACCAGCCTTCATGATTCGGATAGTCATGCAGATAGATTAGAGCGAAATGGCAATGTTGAAGCAGGAGAAGCCATATTGGAAGATGGTCAACTCGACGTATTATTCAGTGAAAAAAGTGGTTCTTGGACTTATTCAAGAGCCATTCAACAAGCCATGGTAGCCATCGCAGACAAATATGGAGATGATGTCGTATTCATGGGCGAAGATATGGAAGTTGCAGGCGCATTTGGAATGAATTTGCCCTTGAAAAATGCCGGCCATTCAGATAAGTTGCTTGATATGCCTTTGTCCGAGGCAATAATCATCCACGCTGCAACAGGGGCGGCGTTACACGGAATGAGGCCGATGGCTGAAATCCAATTTGGGGGATTCACCGCATTAGCATTCAATGCCTTAGTCAATAATGCAGCAATGTTGCGTTGGCGCTGGGGGGCTGAAGTTCCTTTGACGGTTCGAATACCACTTGGAGGAAAAACTCGTAGCGGGCCTTTCCATGCAAATATGATTGAATCTTGGTTTGCAAATGACCCGGGGTTAATCGTTTTGGCTCCAGCGACTCCCCAAGATGCCTTTGACTTGTTATGCGAGGCTGCTGACTTGGATGACCCAGTAGTATTCCTCGAACATATTGGACTCTATGGATTACGCGGAGGCAAAACTGGTTGGGGCGACAATATCAACCAAATCGTAGATACTACTCCAGACAAAGGAATTATCGGTAAGGCGAAAATCGTAAGAGGTGGCAGCGATTTGACTTTAGTTTGCTGGGGCTCAATGCTACATGTGGCTTTGAAAGCGGCTGCAGAAGTTGCCAATCAAGGAATCGAAGTAGAAATCATCGACCTGAGGACAATCATCCCATTCGACCATGAAACTTGTATCTCTTCAGTCGCCCGAACCGGTAAATTACTCATCCTCCAAGAAAGCCAGTGGCATGGCGGCTTAGGGCATAGCATTCAGAATAGAATTATCGAAGAAGCATTTTGGGCATTGGAAGCCCAACCACGAATTATCGGCGCCTTGGATACTCCTGTGCCCTTCTCTCCGCCATTGGAAGACTATTTTATCCCCGACGTGGCAAATGTTGTAGAAGGGATAAACAATATCTGTTCATAGAACATGTCCTATTAGTGGCAAATCATATGTGCTCGACACCTCGTGCGTAAAGCAGTATGTCCAAGACTATCGCCGAGAAGGCAACCCAATCTGGTAAGGATGCCGGTATTGTGGAGTTGTTACATTGGAACGGGATGTTGCTAACCGGTGGTCTTTTCGTTAGCCTAGTTGTACTTTCTACATTTGGAACAAGAGCCGGTGAAACGGCAGTTTGGGTCAGTCTACTATTGCTGGCATTCGCCATTGCCTTACTGATTACTTCAGCGGATTTCTTCATCGAGGGAGCCAAAGGATTGGCACGCAGAGCTGGAATTGCAGAAGTCGTCATCGGCTTAACAATCGTCTCAATTGGCACTTCACTCCCCGAAATACTTGTAACTTCAACCGCCGCTTATGGAGGGGCTAGCGACCCCGCCCTAATCGACTTGGCAATTGGAAATATCTTTGGTTCAGTACTGGTTCAAATTACTCTTATCCTTGGAATTGTAGTCATGGTTCGGCCATTAGATATCAGACCAGACTGGATAAAGAGAGATGGTATGTTAATGCTAGGAGCAATCCTATTACTTTCAGTTCTGCTAGTTTGGGGTAGGAGCCTATCAAGGTGGGAAGGTGCCTTATTGGTAGGTCTGTATTGTTACTACATCTATTGGTTGTTGACGAATCAAGAAAAAATAAGAAGCGATGAATTAGAAATCGTTCCCGATGTTAAGACTCAGGGTAGAGGATGGACTTCTGGTGCATATATTCTGATGGTATTTATTGGACTTGCCTTTGCTGTTTATGCAGCATCAAAATTGGTTGTTATTGCCAGTGAAATTGCTCTTGAATTGGATGTTCCCCCTGCGGTGGTTGGAATGACAATGTCTGGGCTTGGTACCTCTCTTCCTGAATTGACCGTTGCACTGATGGCTTCTAAGAGGTCTCAGGGTGTAGCAATTGGTACTCTCATCGGCTCAAATATCACTGACCCAATGCTCTCTATTGGTATCGCAGCGATGATTAGGCCTCTCACACTCTCAACGGAATCTGCGCCTCTAATCATGTATCTTGTTATCCCAGCCACAATAATTGGGGTTGTTGTCTGTTTATTCTTCATGTGGACAGGCTTCCAATTCAATCGCTGGGAAGGTGGAATATTGGTTGGACTTTATCTTCTATTCTTATTCATTCTTGAAATGCAACGACGTGGTTATCTCGGCATTTGAGTTGAATTATTTCCTCTGTTGAAACGGTTGGGCTTATGTCTAAACCACCTCTCGACGTATCATGGTCGCACTCGACTTGGATGAAATGCAGCAGATGTTGCAAGAATTAGCTCACCAATTTGCGCTTGATGAAATCCGCCCAAATGCCGAACATTGGGATAATGAGTCAGAATATCCACTGCAAGCCATCAAAGCAGCCGATGAACTTGGCCTACTCAATCTGCACATCCCAGAGGCATATGGTGGAGCAGGACTAGGTAGTATGGAAGAAGTTGTAGTAACTGAAGAATTAGCATGGGGAGACCCTGGATTTGCCACTGCTGCCTATGCAACCAGCCTTGCGATCGCCCCGATCATTACTGGCGGTACCGAAGAGCAGAAGCAAAAATGGCTTCGCAAAGTCGCCGAAGAAGGAGCATTGGCCTCATATTGTGTTACCGAACCTGAAGCCGGCTCAGATGTTGCAAGCATTGCAACCACTGCAATCAAAGATGGTGACGATTACATCATCAACGGAGAAAAGATGTTCATCACCGGTGCAGGATATGCGGACTTTTTCTTCGTACTGACTAAGACCGACCCCACTGCCGGCTACAAAGGGATGTCAGGTTTCGTTGTCGAATCAAATGCCGAAGGTGTTAGTCTAGGAAAGAAAGAGAGTAACATGGGACAAAGATGCTCCGATACTCGTTCCGTCATCTTCAACAATGTTAGAGTTCCAGCCTCGCAACTAATCGGGGGCTCAGAATCTGGAGGCTGGATGAACGCCATGAATGCCTTTGACATGAGCAGACCAAATATCGCCGCTCAAGCAACTGGTTTGGCAAGGGCAGCATTTGAACACGCCTTGCAGTATTCCGACGAGCGTGAAACTTTCGGCCAAAAATTACACCAACACCAAGCCATTCAATTCATGCTCGCAGACATGAAGACCAAGGTCGAGGCATCAAGGCTTCTAACTTGGAAATCAGCAGCCTTAGCCGATGCAGGTCAGAAAAATACCGAAGCCGCTGCCCATGCCAAGAGATTTGCAGCAGATGCAGCAATGGAAGTCAGTACCGATGCAGTTCAGGTCTTCGGAGGCTATGGGTACTCCGAAGAATACCCAGTTGCAAGGCTAATGCGAGGCGCCAAGGTACTGCAAATTTACGAAGGCTCATCTCAAGTTCAACGCATGATAATTGGGCGTGAGATGCTGCGAGGACTTTGAATGGCAGTTGCCATCGTATTGGCCGCAGGGGCTAGTTCAAGACTTGGTCGAGAAAAGGCATTAATTCCACTTGGTGACTCAACATTGATTGGGGTGATTGTGGATTCATTATTGAAAGTCTGTAAGGAAGTAGTCGTTGTGACTCGCCAAGAATTACAGGTTGACATAATGTTGGCAACAGCAGGGGCAAGAGTGGTAGTCAACCCAACTCCTGAAACAGGAAGAACGGGTTCTATTCAAGTCGGAATTTTAGCCCTTGAAAAACCCCCACGAGTATTAATCGCTCCAGTCGATAGACCAGGCTTCAACCTCTCAACTCTTCAAGCATTAGTTAGAGAAAAGAGGAGCGTGCGTCCCATATGCAACGGAAAAGGCGGCCACCCAGTTAATATTCAACCTCGAGATATTGACAAAATCCTTGCCGCTTCCCCTTCAGACTCTTTGCGAGAAATAATTAGATTTCAAGATGTCAAAGTCGAAGGCGCAGACTTCTCTCTGAACATCGATATCCCCGAAGATATCGAAAAACTTCAGCAATGGTATGAGTCGCAAAACACATGAAAGAAGAGCCTGAGCAGACTGCATGACCCACCGCATTATCGAATGGGTTAACCACCAATTATCTCAAGGAGAGCCTATTGCAACAGCCTCTGTGCTCCATGTATCAGGTTCCGTTCCAGGCAAAGTCGGCGCTCGAATAGCCTTGACCTCAACGAAGATTGAAGGCACTGTCGGAGGGGCTGGACTTGAGTACAAAGTTATCAAGCGATTGAAGCAGATGTTATCCTCGGGAATTGGAGGAGAAGTGATCACTTATGGCCTCAATAAAGGAGCCAAAGGACACGAGGTCGTTGCACTCGATTCTTTATGTGGAGGAAGAGTCACGCTTTCATTGGAAGTCATTATGCCGATGCCACATATTCTGTTGCTGGGGGGTGGCCATGTTGGTCAAGCAATCGCAGTTCAATGCGATGCTCTTGGTTGGGATTATTCAGTTCAAGATACGCGGGCAGAATTTGTTTCGAAAGATATTTTTCCTTCAGCAAAAGGCTTAGATTTCTGTAGTGTTTCAGAATTTTTCAGTTCGCTTAATTTGAAAAAATATTCCGATGTTCTGTTATTAGGACATGATTGGAAAGAGGATGAAGAGCGCTTAATCAGGCTGTTAAAAATGGATGATTATTCTGTTAGAATTGGAGTCATTGGCTCCAAGTCAAAGTGGCAGGCATTTTCTCAAATGGCTCTTGATGCTGGTATTTCTCAATTGAAATTGGATGAGGTTGATTGCCCAATTGGTTTGGATATTGGGGCTGAATCGCCGTCTGAAATCGCGGTTGCTGTAGTGGCTGCAATAGTCGAGCAAATGAAAAAATAAGTTAACTCTATTTGAAGATGAATTCTCTATAATGCTTCAATTCCCCAATAGATTCGAGAATATCATCACGAGCAAGATGCGCCTCTTTCTTCTCAAATCTTGCCACCTCTGGATACCATTGCCCTGCAATGATTTTGAAGGAAGATACATCTAACATTCGATAATGCAGATATGCTTCTAATTCAGGCATCTCCTTGATGAGGAATTTGCGGTCATTCCAAATCGAGTTCCCACAAAGCGGAGTACTTCCCTCAGTGCAATATTGTTTGATAAAACCGAGTGTCAAAGCCTGCGCATCTTGCAATGAGTATTCTGATTCCCTAACTCGTTGAACCAAGCCGCTGTCATTATGGTGGGTGGTATTCCATTCATCCATCACTTGGATTTTTTCTTCACTGCACTGAATGGCCAGATTAGGCCCCTCAGCGATGATGTTAAGGTCAGTATCAGTGATTACTGTTGCAATTTCAATAATTGAGCAAGTCTTGATGTCAAGCCCCGTCATCTCAAGGTCTATCCAAACTAGCAGGTCATCCCTCATGTCAGGTGCCTGTGGCTTTGCCTCCTTTGTTGCATCGGTGTCGCCGACATACTGATGAGTGGTTGCGCCTTCTCATGCTCATGGCCGAGCCCCTTTCTTATGCAACCCTGAGTGATGATGAACAAGCCTATGTCGAACAATATGATGAGTTGGCTGATGATGGTTCAGTAACTGAGAATGAGAGAAAACTACTGACTTTTGCAAGTACAGGCTTGGATATTAGCGATGAAAGGGCTACTGAACTGGAATCCGCAGTTGATTCTGGACAAATTCTCATTCCCTCGGAAGAGGAATGATATTGAAGGCGACTTGGGGCGCAGATAATCATGAATCGAGTTCTTACTATACTGATGGTGCTATTGGTTGTACTTTCAGGATGCTTTGGGCAATCCGCTTCTAATCCACAAAGCGAAGAAGTAGAAGTGGAATCTTTCGGCTCATATTCAGTTGTTGCACCTATTGATACTGGCATCAATGTCTACCACAACCATTTTCGCAGTAATGAGACATATCCTCAATGGTTGTTGGATGGACTAGGCGTCAACAAAGTTTGTAATTTAACATTCAACGGCAGTTATGAAGAACGTGTTGCTGCTGACCGTGCGTCTTGTTGGGATAACTTGACCGCCACTGATGTAGTTTATTTTCCCGGAACGAGAATCATCGGCACCAGCCCCGATGGTGATTCTCCAACCCTGATTCTTGATGACCCACAAGATGGTCATGGTTCTGCGGTAACCGGAGCAGTACTGAATGCAAACCCCGATGCTGTCATCTTCTTCGTTGAAGGGTTCAGTGATACGGCCGTACTTGCTGCTGGCGAAAACCCATTTGTGGATATTATCACGACTTCCTTTGGTCCAATCTTATCCCTTCCAGTTCCTGGTATTGAAGATGCAACCAAGGTAGCGGTTGTTGATAACAAGAAGATTCACACCGGCGCTGCCGATAATTCTCCATCCCCCGCAGTTCAGGATGCAACCGCTGGACCTCCATGGTCGATTGGTGTCTCAGGATATGCTGAAGAAGGCGATGACCAGAAGGAAACAATGTCAGGCTCTTATCCGGATGTTGCGGCTGATTGGACTCAGAATCTACCAAATCATGATGACATAGATGGCTATCATCAGACCAGTGGAACATCCTTTGCAACTCCTCGTACAGCAGGATTACTGTCGAAGGTAATCATGACATTGAGAGCAGAATATGATGATAATTTATCAGGTGCTCGTGATGGTTTCTTGATTAATGGCACCTCTCAAATAACAAATGATGAAATTCGAGATGCGCTCAACCTTTCCGCTTGGTACCCATCATTCACAACATGGGATCCCACTTCTGGTACTACTCCTGTTTCTCCAGTTGCTCCTTGTACTCAATTGGGATGGGGAGTTGTTAACGAGAGCAATGTGCTACCAATAATCGAGCACCTAAATGGTACAGCAAGCATGCCTGCTCGGGCCAGTGATGTTGAGTTATGCATGGAAGCCAATCAAGAGATTCGTCGCGCATATTGGTCATGATAGGCTTAGGTCCTTCTCGAATGATAATACTGCTCTGCCTAATTGGTCGAATCCGACCATTGGGATATAGCCACCAAATTCTGTATTAAGCAAGGCTTGGCGAATTTTCTCCGCCATGGTTTCATTGAGTTTTATTTTCACTCCTTTACCGGTATCGACTACTCCGTTGACGATGTCGATGACTCTGGCGGTGCAAGCATCGGACATCTCGCTCATATCCAAAACTTTGTCTTCTTGATTACTTGTTTCTGCTATCGGCTCTGGGATTTCTTCTTTGTCCTCTTCAACTTCATCAATTAATTCCGCTTCTTTAATCTCTTCATCCTCTTCAGCATTATCATCTGCGGAAAGTACAGGCTTTGGAATTGGTATGACGGCTTTGATGGTGATTTCTTCTTCAATTTCCTCTGTTTCAACGATTTCACTGAAACCAACTCCCCAACGCTGGAAGTACATTGCAGCCTGAACAAATGCAGCAAGGCCAGCCATTATCATGACTACGCCACTTAGTGTCTGGTCTTGACCATCAACTAAAGCAATGAAACCACCCACTGTGGATGATCCAATCCCCATCGCCCTTCTCCAACTTGCTTCTGGGTCAACTGCAACCATCGCTCCTCCATAAGCGATGATAATGACTGCAACCAGCAAACCACTAGCATCGAACATTGCCCACCAAATTCCAATAGCGAAGTAAATCACTCCAAAGATACCAAGACGGTCATTAAATTGCCAATAATCAGCACCATCTTCACTCCACTCCCATTCGGGATACCATTTGTTCCAAGATAGGTAAGAGAATAGTATGCCATCGATTAACAGCATCCATCCACCAAGATAGTCAATCGGCAAATCTGTGAAGAACCGTTCAGCATTTGCCAATGCAAAGGCATGGAGAATTGGTGTTGAAAGGAAAATATTCTTCTCACCACGGCGGAATGAATCGTATGTCACCCATAGAGCAGCGATGATGGTTGAAATACCATAGAAAATATCGAATGCGAGGAAGAGGAATAACAAACCAGTCCAGTAAAGATACCTCTGTAGGCCTTCTCTCTCTTTCAATGTTTCAGCCTTGATGATACTCATAGCCCCATCAATAGGCGGTTTTATTTCGCCTGCATATCTGAAAAGAATACCTAATTCCTGATAGTAAGAATGACCAACTGAATAATTCACCTTCACTTAATCCATCAAATGTTGCATCTAATGCTGGCATGAAGGCAATGATGTAGACCCAAGGCGCGAAGCTGAACACTTCCATTCTACCTGCCATCCAACCCAATAGAAGGACCACAGTTGTCAATACCAATAGCAAATATTCATCATGAATCATGATTGATTGCAGTGAGACTAGGAGCAATAACGCAGACCAGATGAATGGCAGGCGTTCATCGTCTTCGGGAGGATCTCTTCTGTCTTGGATAATTCTGCCCAACATCAGCAGTGCAAGTCCTGCGCCTAACCAACCGATAATTCGGGAAACTGGGAATATCCACATCCACCCAGTACTGAGCAGGCTTTCTTCCAAGGATGTATCCCTGAATAACTGCATTAGAATTCCTGATTCCATCGCAGGCCTTGTTGACATCAGGAATAATGAGATGCTTGTCAGATATGCCATCGCACTCAACCTATGGGCGACGGTTCTATATGCGACGATAATGAATAAGGTGAAGAAAGCCAGTCCGCCAGTCGTATCTAATAATCCTAAGGCGAGTAAACCGATCAGTGTGGCAAGGTCTGCTTTCTTTGAATGTAATTCCTCCCCAAATATTCCCTTTTTCATCATCTGATGGATGACCACCGGCCCGAGTAGGAGAATAAAGTCAAACATTAATTGAGAGGCTTTCAGAGTTGTTTCTGATTGATGGCTAAAGATATAATCATTCAATTGAATTGATATTGGAAGTGAAATCAAGAACATTGTCCAAACTGCCATAGCCCGTGACTCCGCTTTGATATCCTCCATCTTCAGCAGTTCATAGACTAGGACAGCCGCAGGTATTGCCAGTGCAAGAACCCAATATCCATTTACTAGGCCATCGGCATCAACGCTTGCCAAAGAAATTGCGAATAAGAGAAGAGGTCCAACAATGGTGATTCGTGCAACACTGCCCCAACCCTTGTCCAACCAAGCAGGATTTTCAGGGTCTTCTTCTTCCTTTTCTTTTTGGATTGTTAATATCCCAGTTTTAGGGTCAAATACGGTTTCGTTTGCTCCACTTGATACAGCCATTGCACTGAAATGCCCAAGGTCTAATTCCTCGACTTTACTCTTCATTCCAACCATATAATAGGCAGCAGCAATAATCAGCAGCACTAGATTAAAGCCTTGTAATCCAGGTATTTCCGACAATTTTATTTCCAATCTGCCTGTTGCAGCCAAGAGTGTTGTCAAAACAAGACTGGTCAGAATTGTCAGGGATGCTTCCTTGCGCTGAGCGAGAGTATCTGCTTTTTTGCTCATCGATTCATATGCTACGGCTAATAGATAGGCTGCAAAGGCCCACGGGATCAGACTGTTTGCATTAATCAGCATCGAAGGTGAAAGAACAACCAATATCATTCCAGACCTGAATGCGTTGCCAGAAATCCGATTTATTCTCCTTGCCCATTCTCCAATTCCGAGTAAGGCCAATGGGATGATTTGAATTAGCGGGTCTTCTATAGTTCCCCAAAATTGCCCCTCTCCAATACTTTCGGCATGACTCATCCAGTCAGCAACCAAGAAGGCGAAGGCAGCACAAATGAAGGTTGCATGTCTAACCCAGGCTCTGCTATCGGGTTTCCAAAGTAGATAAGGAATCATTCCTAAGGTTACCAACCAAGTCAACTGGTTGGAAGGAGAAGGAATCAGGAAGAGTGCAAAAGCCAGCCCCACTGGCATCCATGGAACTCTCTTCATATGAACTGCTTTCATGTAACCAATCAGTAGAGACATCCAAAGAATCGCAGCACCGGATAACCAATGTTCAGGACCAAACTTCTTTGGTCCAAGGTGTAATGTTAAGTCGCCACCAGTCATCCACGCCATTGCGATTAAGGCGGCAAGAACCAATCCAAGAGAGGCCCTCTCTACCAAGTGCTGTGCTTTAGCCAATTGTGGTGTTATGGCAAGTAATCCCTGTGCAAAGATAATGAATACCATCAGCGAAAGAGCACTACCGCTACCATCGTTGACTAACTCATAGATTATCGGCATAAAGGAGGCAAGTACTACCACTACTGAGAACACCAAGGCCCGATTACTTTGGACACCAATCCACATTCCAAGAATACTCAAACCGACGATTGTCACTCCCAATTCATAGGAGACTCCCCCATTTGACCAGTCTATCCATGTTCCTAAGCCAACTATCATTAGAGCAAATGGGGTTACTGCTGCCACAAACCAAGAAAGCATTCCTGTTCCGGTTTCTTTTACTTTCAGATACCACCAACTTGCCATTCCAAGTACTAACGCAGCAACACCATGAACTGCAACTCCTCCAGCCCCTGGCGACCATTCTGTTTCTGCAAATGGGCGAGCATCATCAGCCAACCATTCCCAATTTAGAGGTCCTGCAGCAATTGCCATCAAATAGCGCAATCCCCAAAATAGGCCTGCTGCAGCAAAGAATAATCCCATTCCAAGGATGTAATCATGCATCAGGGCTAATTCACCATGCTTTCGACGTTGTTGCTCGACTACCCAAATGAAGGCTGCTGCCGTTGCCAATCCACCGATTCCAAGCAACAGGAAGCGCCCATTTGTTTCACCTTGGGTGAAGGCGATGTAGAATAATCCACCCCAAAGGCCCAACATCGCTACTCCAAATAGCCAAAACTGTGCCAAACGCTCGGCAAGTGGAACTTCTCCAGATACCTGCAATTGCACTAATTCATCCCCATCAGATGCCGAATCAGGATTGATTACAGAGGCAGGGTTTGTCAGTCTACCAGAAGCGGCTGAAACCGTCTTTCTTGCAGTTGGGCGTCGAGGGGGTGCTGCAGGTGCCGGCATTACAATCAGTTGTAATAGACCTGCTCACTCCTTCAAGGTTAGGCCGGATGGAAAGTTCATTGTGGGCTTTCGATATCATCTTGGCGAGTGCGGCCGAAGAGCATACCGACAAGGAATAACAGTCCACCCATTCCAATAATAATTCCAACCCAAGTGATATTTGAGAAGGAAGAAGATTGAGTATCTGGTAATGTAGCCTCTTCCATTTCTCCCATCAAGTGAATATTGATGGTTGTTATTGGCGAAGATGCAGTACCATTCAAGGCGCGGATTGAGATTGAATGGTTCCCTTGCAGGTCGATATTTGGCAGGTGTTCCAATTGGTGCATGATGTCATTGTGGCTAATAGTTGCAGAATATTTCCCATCATAATTATGTAAAATCGCCCAATTATCTCTCAAATGATTGCTTCTCCATTGAATAGTTTCCACTTGCTTGTTGAGGGAAATATCGATTTCATCGCCAGTATCGATGTGAATTTTGTTGTCTGAACCCATTTCTGTAGTCACATTTACTGCAATATTCATATCCAATTCATAGACTCTCTGAGCCGCTTCCATTACTGCAGGTTGAGCATTTACATGGCCATGTCCATAGACGTTATTTTGGCGATTTTTTGGGATTAAATCTTCGGCACAAGGTTCGTTTGCCAGCATGTAATGGCACTCACGATAGGTTGCAGTCTCTTGCATGATATTTCGCATATCGAATGGAGATAATTCGGGGTTTGCTTGAGACATCAATGCCCCAAGTCCTGCTGCTCCGGGGGTTGCCATACTTGTTCCACTCATTCCAGTGTAGCCATTGCCACTATTTGCTTCTACAGACATGACATTTGAACCTACAAAGGCGATATTTGGTTTGATTCGTCCTTCTTCGGTTGGTCCTTGACTGGAATAAACGGCAATTTTGGTATCTTTGTCCAAGGCTCCCACGGTGATCACATCCTCAGCACTTCCTGGAGTTCCGATTTGTGCTGAGACTGCGCTATTTCCAGCCGCGATAAAGAGGGCAACTCCAGAGCGTACCATTTCATTTGCCATGCGATTAACGCTGTCTTCTTCACTGCTTGTCCATTCGATGGCTCCTGGTCCACCAAGACTCATACTTGCAGAACGAATATTGTATTTGTAACGAACATCGATAGTCCACTGCATTCCGCCCATTACGCCAGCAAAGGAACCGCTGCCACCACCATCGAGTACCTTGACACCGACTAAATTAGCTTGAGGTGCAACACCGATGTTGACATAATCAGGCGCTCCTGTACCTGCTGTTATCCCACCACAATGGCTTCCATGCCCATGGTCATCATATGGAGTGGTTGTGCCATTCACGTCATTTGGAGCGCCGACAACATCGTAGAATGCGATGACCTTAGGGTCGTCAGTTGAATTAACATCATCGAGGTCATCTAAACCAACGTGAGATGCATCGATTCCGGTATCGATAATAGCAACTGAAACTCCTGCTCCATCATAACCAGTTTCGTCCCAGACAATGTCGACTCCGTGAACAGGAACTACATCCGCCATCTCAACTTCAAGAATTCCATCCAATTCAATCATAATAACGCCGGGTAAGTCACGCAGAGTGAGAAGGTCCTGAGTATGGACCCTGCCACTAACTGCGTCAATCATGTAGAGATTCCATTCTACTTCAAGGCCGACTTCTCGAAATAGCATCTCGATATCTGCATCTGTAGGGGTGTGGTCGAAGTCTACAATTACAGGAAGGGTATTTGCTCCATCGAGGAATATATTATCATCCAAATGCAATTCAACCATATCTCCAATACCATTTTTATTGCGGTCTACGGTTGTATCCACCCACCACCCAACACGTTCTGTGGATTCCTCCGCAACTGCTGAAGGGATGGTACTCAGTGCTGCGAATGTAGGTAATAGGAAAGTGAGAATTAAGACAAGGCTTGCAAGTTGGTTAAGGGTGCGCATAACTTCTTCCTCGATTTAATCCCATCAGGGAACTGCTTTGAAGATGTCTGTTCTATGTAAATTCATAATTCTTGGTTGTAGAATTCTAAAATTTCAGAATGAATGGTCAGGTCCCCTTCGTGTTTGTCAATAATATTGCCTTTCGCACTGATGAGGAAAATTGTTGGCATTGCATCTATTTCGAGGGTAGATGCCAAATCAGGTAGAACTGCGAATGGTGCCTCGAGGTCATTGCTATAATTGGATTCATTTACCTTATTATGCCATAATTGAATATTACCCTCATCACCCTCATCGCTGCTGATAATTAGGTAAATTTCTCCATCGAGTGCAGCACTGATATTATGCATTGTCTTGAAACATCGAGGGCACCAACTTGCAGATATGTGGATGATATATTTTTCACCTTCAAGGCTATCTTTGGAGTATTCTTTACCGTCATCCCCAGTCAAACTGAAATCTGGGAAAGATTCTCCATCTTCTCCATCATCACCGCCAAGACAGCCGGGTAAGATAAGCATCAGGCAAAGAGCGATTGGAGTAAATATGCTACGCATTAAAATTAATTAGAACGAAGTATGATATCAATTTAACCTACTCTTGGATTAAGAAGTTTAAACTGGTTAAGGTTGAAGAAGAATGAAGAGTAGAGCACCTCTCCTCGCCTTTGGCGACGAAGAGATGGTGGATGGAAATTACGTCAGCATGCTACCAACTTCTGCCTCAAAAAGTTGGTTAGCAAAAATCAATGGCCAACAGCAGGAGTTGTTAGTTCAATCCAATGCCATTCTTCTCGATGTGCTACGTGACCAAGCAGGAACACTGGGTGTTAAGCGCGGTTGTGATATGGGTACTTGTGGTTGTTGTGCCGTATTAGTCGATGGCCAGCCTCGCCTTTCTTGCTTGATGTTGGCTGAGGAGGCGCGAGGTGCTTCGATAACTACTGTTGAAGGCTTGGCTGACACCCATCACCTGCATCCTGTTCAGACCTGTTTTGCCAAGGCGGGGGGCTCTCAGTGTGGCTTTTGCACACCGGGTTTCCTAGTGGTTTCAGCCGCCCTTCTTGAACAGAATCCAAATCCTACCGATGAAGAAATAAAGTGTGCGATTGAAGGAAATCTATGCCGTTGTACTGGCTACCAGCCAATCGTCGATTCAATTAGGTTGGCTGCTGAGATGAAACAAAATGGAGATCAGGCAGCCAACTTGACAAACCCGTCTTCTGACCCACATCCAATCGGCCCAGACGAACCAACTTTGCCTCCGGGTGATGCACGCTGAGGTGTTTTTTATGACTAAGAAAGTAGACTTCAGCAAGACTCGTTCAGATGGTAAACGGGTTGCTGGACAACAGGATTTCGGAGTTCCGGGAAGTGGCGGCTCGGATCCAATGAGTGGTCTACAAGATATCGAACATATCCCAAAAAGCATAGGGGGTCAGAAGAGTCAACCACGAGGCCCTCACGTTCACGACCGCCACATAACAGGGACATCAATAGGAAAACCAACTCCACTGATTGATGCCAATTGGAAAATAACCGGCCAAGCAAAATATGGTGATGACATCAGATTACCTGGGGAATTGATTGCCAAGATTCTGCGTTCACCCCACCATCATGCTTTGGTCAAGAATATCGATACATCAGCAGCCGAGGCATTGACTGGAGTAGTTTCAGTCGCTACAGGGGCTGACTCAGTAAATCGCTTTGGTGTACTTCCGGTGACTAAGGATGAACATGCAATGGCCCAAGACAAGGTTCGTCATATCGGTGATTTGGTAGCCTGTGTAGCAGCAGTAAATGAGGAGACTGCTATTGAAGCCCTTTCACTGATAAAGGTGGAATATGAAGTTCTGGATTCAATTCATGACATGGAAGAAGGTTTGGAGGATTCTGAACACCCAATCCATGACCGAGGCAAGTACCATATCGGTGAATCTAATGTACAAAAGCGAGTTTTTCAGCAATTTGGAAACCTTTCTGGGATGGAGAATGCTGCTGCTTCGAGTGAGGCTGATTGGACCTTTGCTGGCGTTCACCACGGTTTTACCGAGCCCCATGCAGTCGTCGCTCACTGGGATCCTTCTGGACGTTTGACCGTCTATTCACCTCAACAAGTACCACATTATCTGCATCGTGCACTATCTTCGGTCTTAGATATTCCAATGCATCAGATAAACGTCCACCGAACCTTTGTTGGTGGTGGCTTCGGTGGCAAATCCGATCCTTTCCCTCACGAAATGTGTGCCGCTATCTTGGCTCGTAAATCTGGTCATCCTGTTCGTATCTGCTTTGACAGAGAGGAAGTCTACTGGATTAACCGAGGTCGCCATCCTTCTCGTATTCAGATGGGTGTTTTCGCTGATGATGAAGGGCGAATCTCTGGAATTGAGACTGATGCGCTAATCGACGGAGGCGCCTTTGCTTCATTTGGCCATGTTACCACTTACTACAACGGTGTCCTCCACACCTCACCATATGAGATTGGAGGATTCCACTATACCGGCGCTAGAGTCTGGACAAATAAGCCTGCAAGTGGAGCCATGCGTGGCCATGGTGCTGTTAACAGTCGCTGTGCAGTTGAGGTTGGAATCGATGCTGTTTCAGAGCAATTAGGTGTTGACCCGATGACCTTCCGGCTTGCAAATCTTTTACCTCCACATTCACGAACAATTACGGGATTCAGAATAACCTCCACTGGAATGAGGGAATGCCTTGCCAAGGTTAGAGAACAATCCGGTTGGGATGAGAAATTCCGCAAGATGCCATTTGGCAGAGGAATCGGAGTCGGCTGTGGTTTCTTCATTTCAGGTTCAGGTCTGCCAATCCATTGGGACCCTGAGAATTTCCCACATGCGACCGTCCATTTACAATGTGACATGGATGGCGGAGTTACTGTTCACACCGGTGCCGCTGAAATCGGTCAAGGTTCCGATACTGCAGTTGCCCAAGCCGTTAGTGAAGTTCTAGCCTTGCCATTGGATATGATTAGAGTTCGCTCAAAAGAAAGCGATACCTCACCAGTTGACCTAGGCTCATATTCCTCACGGGTTACTTTCATGAATGCCAATGCAGCCATTCGTGCAGCCATTGATTTACGCGATAAAATACTCAAGGCCACATGGGAATTGACGGGCTACCACCCTGACCAATTGGTATTGGGAGACCGTCGTGTTTACTACAAACACGACCCTGCAATCGGCGTTTCTTGGCTACAAGCCTGCCATAAGGCGCAGGCAGATTCAGGTTCGCTAATTGCCACCGGCTCTTACCGCACCCCTCCAATGGGTGGGGTTCACAAAGGTGCTGCCGCAGGTTTGGCCCCAGCATATTCATTCTCTGCTTATGTTGCAGAGGTCGAGGTTGATGCTGAAACAGGATTCGTCAAAGTGGTCAAAGCTTGGGCTGCTCATGATTGTGGAAAGGCCCTCAATCCGCTCGCTGTAGAAGGTCAAATTATCGGCTCTTGCCATATGGGAATGGGTCAGGTTTTATCCGAAGAAATGAAGTATGGACGGGGTGGAAACCTACTGAATCCTGATTTATTAGATTACAAGATATTGAGCGTTCACGAAATGCCTGAAGTTATTCCAATAATTGTTGAGAGCAACGACCCAGAAGGCCCCTTCGGAGCCAAAGAAGCAGGTGAAGGGCCACTTCTACCAATTCTTCCTGCAGTTTGTAATGCCGTCTACGATGCAATCGGAATACGCCCCAATGAATTACCACTAACACCCGATAGAGTTCACAAGTTAATTGAAAAGAAATGTAAGGTGATGGGAATTGATGAGCCGATGGACTTACCAAATCCAAGTTTTACTCCTTCTCCTCTTCAGGATATTATCGCTCAACGAGCCGATGACCACGCCCAGCGCGACCTTGAGAGAGACTTACTCAAGGACCGTTCCTCCTATGTTAATGGAGTATTGTTCGGCTTTGACCCTGACCGCCCCCTTTCTGAACAGGATGAAGGTTGGAGAGAAGCAATAACCCCTACTCAAGAGGATTTGGTCGATGATAACAAGCGTGCTGCTAAGGCATGGAAGCATGTTGAACGGCGCTACCGAGGTGATGCTTAGTGCGCGTACCTCCATTCACTTTACACACCCCAACCAGTATTGAGGAAGCAATGGATACTGCGGGAACTTTGCAAGCAGATGGCAAGGAATTCGATTGGATTGCCGGCGGCACAGATTTACTGCCAAATTACAAATGGCACCTAAACACTCAGAAGGATGTCATTTCATTGGCCTCAATCAAGGAAATGAAGACCCTTTCTCCCACTCATATCGGGGCCATGGTCAAGTTGCATGACCTGGTTGAGGATGCGAACTCACACCCCCTCTTGCGGCAAACTGCGGGAAATATCGCCTCTGTGCTAATTCGTAGACAAGGCACAGTTGGAGGAAATATTTGCCTTGATACTCGTTGTTTCTGGTTTAACCAAAGTGAAGAATGGCGCCGCTCTATCGAATGGTGCCACAAGTGTGATTGTGATACAGGTGCAGATTGCCGAGTTATTCCAAATCAAAATACTCTCTGTGTTGCAACTTATCAGGCCGACTTAGCACCCGCTTTGATGTGTCTTAATGCAAGCATACACCTGATTTCACCATCTGGACAAAGAACGATGCTATTGAATGAATTCTTTGAGTTGGATGGAATGAAACGCAATGTCCTAGAAGATGGGGAAATAGTTAGCCACTTGACGCTTCCAGATGATGCAGCAGATTGGCATGGCAAATATGAGAAATTATGTTTGAGAGAATCTTGGGATTTTCCCGAAGCAGGTGTCGCCGTTTCATGGAAGGGAGCCGGTAACGAATTACAAGGCTTGAGAGTAGCAACAACAGGTTGTGAATCCATTCCCGTGTTCCATCAAGAACAAGCCGAGGATGCCTTGAAAAACTGGCAAGGAAAGGACAGCATCAAGGCACTAGGCCAAGCCATCAAAAAAGAGGTAAAGCCAGTCAATAACACTTATTTCCCACCGGCATACCGCCGCAAAATGTTACCAGTACTTGTAAAGAGAGCAATAGCCCCGTTATTCGAGGAGTGATTTAAATGAAAAGTAAAATAATTGTAATATTTTTGATGCTAATGGGAGTTTTTATTCCGGTATCCAGTGCCCAAGATATCGAAGTACCAAATTGGACTATTGACTGGGTAGAGGATTTGTCATCTGCCACTTTACTTGAAGCCATAGACGACAAAAGCTCCTCTGATTGGTGGGATAAAGGAGGCATAATAACCTTTGAATTCTACATCGAAAATACTAGACCAACTGAACTAAACGTAGCCCTTGAGTTTGAGACTGACCACGAAGGAGAATTCAATTGGGTTGAAGTTGATTTAGATGAATCAGTCGCAGTGGGGGGCAATAGCAACAAGACTTTCGAAGTCACCATAGAAGTGGGTTCATTGAATGATATCGCCGAAGGCTCAATTCATGGCCTCAGAATCATCGCCCAAGAAGATTTGCAATTACCATCCAATCCCCAAACCATAGAAGCAGACACAAAAGTTCCACGCGTTGCAATAATGATGGCAGATATTATCGATGAAGATGTACCATTATTGGCAGGCACAGAAACTGAAATCAAAGTTGAATTGACAAACTTTGGAAATAAGAATGACAAATTGAAGTTGACAGAAACAGAAAGCCCCTTTACAATAGGTGGATGCCCACAATTATCAATCCAGATTGATGATAGCCTCACCCAAGCAGTATCACCCGGCTCTTCTGAATTAGGGACATTTGTAGCCAAAGCATCTTCCAGCCATCCTACAACTGAATGTGTTATTACTTTGAAAGCAATAAGCGATGGGGGGGCAAGTGTGAGTGATAGTCTATCTTTAGAAGTACGTTCATCATCAAGTTCGAATGATGATTCTTCATCCGGTTCTGGGAATGATAATACTACGCCTGCAGATGGTGATGATAGTTCAACTGAGGCTGGAACGAAAGGCAATTTCCTTCCTTCAATTTCTGCATGGTTAACTATCTTCATTATTAGTTGGGTAGCAATAATTAGGCGTTATGATATCCTCACTTGATGTTTGATACATTATTTTCCACGCGACCATTGATGGGCAACCTATTTGAGTGCTATTTCACTCGGCGGAGCAGCAAGGTGTAGTTTGCTGTTGTAGAAGGAGGTGAAATAAACATGTCAGAAGAAAAGCAAGGTATTCGTTTGGAGACTTGGTTGGCTGTTGGATTAGTTGTTTCAATCTTAGTTTCTACATCTCTAATTTTGTTTGCTAGCAGTGATAAGCAGACTGTTTACAGTGCCTATGTTGTTGAGGCTGATGGTGATTACCAATATCAACAACTTGGGGCTATGCGCGATTCCTTAGGTAAATACACAATTGCCAATACAATGTCCACTCCAATGTTAGTCAATGATTGGAGAGAGCCTCACCGAACTACTTTGGTCATCGTTGCTCCTGAGAAGCCATTTGATCAAGCAGAAGCAGAAGCGATTCACGATTTCGTAGCCTACAAGGGAGGCAAAGTCATCTTAGCAGCCGATTCCAGTAATGCCCAGCAAGTCGCGGACCAGTTCGGAGTACAATTCTTCCAATTTCCAGTAATGGACATGGAGCAATTCTACGAAGTCAAGCACTACCAAGGAGAAAAGGCCGGCTCACAGGCCCCTCAAAATCAAAAGAATATCTGGACAGTTGCCAGTATTAATCAAGATGTGGCAGAAATGAATGCCTTAGAATTGACTACGGGTTGCTCATCTGAAAATCTAGTTGAGCATAAAACCGATAACTGCCGAATGCCTGTTTTGATGCGCAGCCCAACTGCGATACAGGTATTAGGTCCTGGAATTGGAGAGGATGAAGATATAAACAGAGATGTAAAGGTCTTAGCAAAGGCTTCAGATTCTGCTTACCAAGATAGAACAGGCACAGGTGATTTAACCAGCAATCTCAACATTAAACTTGGAGCAGGCCAAACTGGGTTAATTATCAGAATTGATTACCCAGGCATTGAGGTCATGGATGCAATCCCTGGTAGTGGAGGAGACCGGCTTGATGAGATTTCAGTCACTGGCAGTATTGTCTTTGTCTCCAATGATGATGCATTAGCAGACCACCTATGGGATGAAGCAATCGCTAAGTCTACTGGAAAGGACCAGTGTCAATCTGATTTGATTTATTTGAATCACACTTGTTGGAATTCGGAGTTAAATGGTGACTCAATATGGAAGGGCAATGGTGCTTATTTTGCTGAATTAATTCATGACATGAGTGAGCAGGAAAATGATGAACTTTCAAGTTTGATAAAACTCCACCCAGAAAAATTCTATCTCGTCTTCGATGAATCAAGGCACGTTACAAGTACTTTAACCGCTCCATTTACTGAGGCGATGGGGGCTATTGTCCTACTAACTTCAGATGCTTGGTTGAAATGGTTAATTGTCCTCAACCTATTAGCACTCTTATCAATCGCTATCATGGTTGTTCCAGAAAAAGAAAATTGGCGCCATGTCTTCGACTTAACGCGTTTCAGGGAAAGACCTGAGAAGATAGATCCAAATAAATATCAACTGAGAGTTCGTCAAGCACTGATGGAAAAGGTTAGAATATTCCATGACTTGACAAAGGATCAGATGGCAATTAAAGCACCTGCAGAAGTGCAGGCATTGATTCGTGACCCACGCTTGGTCGAATTGGCGTATAGCCAGAACCGCATATTTACCCCAGAGGAACTTCGTCAGCATCTGCAGGCGATTCGACGTTGGGGTAAGTGAAAATAAAACAAGGAGGAAAGAAAAATGCAACCCCCCCCAGCCCCACAACCGAATGCCCCAGCCCCGCCAGTACCGGCGCCAGCAGCACCAATGCCAGCACCAATGCCAGCACCAATGCCTGCAGCACCAGTTGCAGCAGCACCAGTTGCAGCAGCACCCGTACAGGCTCAGGCTCCAGCCCAACAGAAACACCAAAGCACCCCAGAAGTGCGAGAGCGCTTGGCAGCAGTCGGCGCAATCGGCCAAGCAATAAGTGCTGAAGTACAGAAAGTAATTATTGGAAAAGCCCACGTGATTGAGAATGTTTTGGTCAACATCCTATCCAATGGAAACCTACTGTTCGAAGATTACCCCGGCCTTGCAAAGACCTTGATGACTAACACCTTCGCTGATGCATTAGGTTGCGACTTCAAGCGTGTTCAATTCACTCCGGATTTGCTACCAGCAGACATTACTGGAACTAACATCTACGATGCTAAGAAGGGAGAATTCACCTTCAAACCAGGACCACTGTTCTGTAATCTACTATTGGCTGACGAAATCAACCGTGCACCACCAAAGACCCAAGCGGCTCTTTTGGAGGCTATGCAAGAGAAGCAAGTCACCATCGGTACTGTAACTCACAAGTTGCCAGCGCCATTCCTCGTTATGGCAACTCAGAACCCAGTCGAACAAGAGGGTACTTACCCACTTCCAGAAGCTCAGTTGGACCGTTTCATGTTCAAGATGAGTGTTGGCTACCCAGACCGAGCGGATGAGGACGAAATTCTATCTCGTCGTATTACTCGAAGGAAGGACGCAGTAGATGTCGATGTTATCACCGACCCACAACGTGTTATCGCTATGCAGCAAGCCTGTGAAGATGTTTACGTCGACCCTGCTATCCGTATGTACATGGTAGAATGTGTTGCAAGAACCCGTGAAGACCCAAGAGTGCTCGTTGGAGCATCTCCTCGTGGTTCACAAGCACTGCTCAAGACCAGCCGTGCAGCAGCTGCAATGCGCGGCCGTGATTTCGTTACACCAGACGACATCAAGTCCATTGCCGAGTTAGCAATCGCACACAGGCTAATTCTCAAGCCAGAGCACCAGATTAAGGGTCTGGAGCCTGGAGAGGTAGTTCAAGCAATCTTGCGTGAAGTTCCTGTACCAACTGTCTGAATTAGCGAAGATAGTAAGTTAAGACTCAGAACAAAGGAGGTAAAGCACGATGTGGTCCCGCAAGTCAGCCCTATTGGGAAGTCTAGCGGTCAGCATGTATCTGCTCGGACTGACTTTGCGTAATTCACAGTTAGTTACCGTTGCAGTCGTAATATTTGTCTTCTTGACTTATGCTGCACTATTTGCTGGACACGCAGATGTCGCTGCTAGTGGTCGACGTATGGATGAATGGACGGGAGAGGAAGGGGTTGCTCTCTCTAACGTTTCAGCCATGCGAAAACTTTCGGCGGCGCGGGTGTTTGAGGATGGTGAGGTTGAAATCACTTTACGAATGCAAAACCACTCAGCACTGCCTAAGATTCTAGAAGTACGAGACCGAGTCCCTGAAGTCATGCGCATCAAGAAAGGTGCAAATTACATTTTGATGGAACTCGGGCCACGCCGTGAAACTTTCATTGAATACACCGTTGAGTGTCCATTACGTGGTTTCTACAGTATCGGACCAGTGGCAATTCGAATTCAGGATACCTTTGGTCTATTCCACAAAGAAAAGGAGTTACACGTTTACGATGATTTCTTAGTTTTCCCAAAGATGGAAGACCTGAAGGATACTTTTGTCAAGAGCAAGGTACCAAAGATTTTCACTGGTGCTGTTAACATCCGTCAACCAGGTCCAGGTTCAGAGTTCTACAGTCTTCGTGAGTACTTCGATGGCGATTCATTTAGATCCATCAACTGGAATGCCTATGCTCGCAGTGGTAAGTTAATGGTAAATGAAAGAGAAAGAGACGCGGTATCGGATATTATCCTGATAGTCGATGGTCGGGCGGTTTCAGAAACTGGCCCTGTTAGCCGAAATGCGTTAGTTTACTCTACAAGAGCATCTGCTTCATTGGCTCGCTTCTTCTTATCGAGAAGAGATTCGGTGGGCCTGATTGTCTATGGAGATGAAGTGGTTTCAGTAGACCGAGATACCGGCAAGAAGCAATTATATGTCATTTTGACAAAACTCGCTGGGGCAATGGCTCGAGGAAATACACCATTGCAGGTTGTAGTAAACCGAATCCTTCCGCATATCAATAAAGGCAGTCCAATTATCGTCATGTCAAACCTTGAAAGTGACCCAACTATCGTCAATGCTTTGAGAGACTTCAGAGCCCGCGACTTTGATGTAACTGTACTTTCACCTTCAAGCCTTGAGTTTGAATTTGACGCCAAGCGCCTCGACCGTACCGGTTATGAGGTGATGAAGACCGAGCGCGATATTCTGATGAGTGAATTACGTGGAATGGGTGTAAATATCATGGATTGGGAGCCTGACATGCTCTTATCGACTGCACTGGCCGGAGCCAGAGGATTCTGAGGAGGGAGAGAAGAATGGCCGCACCAGCACCACCGCAACAGCGTTCAGATACAGCTCATCTATATGATGGGAAAGTTGTTCGCTCCGCTGCACCAAGTAGAAAGAAGGCAGCCGGCCAAATGAAGACAGGTTCTGAAGTTCCAGATGATGCTGTTCCTGAAGTCCACATTCCCGGATTCATTGAGGCATTACTCGGCGGACCAGTTGTTCCTAAGCATAAGTTCCTTCCAGCAGATAAGATGGTTCAAACTCTCCAACTAGGGGCATATGCAATGTTAGTTGCATTGGGATTAATCACTTGGATTGTAACTCCCCCTCAAGGTACCATCTGGTACTTGATTTTCGGAAGCATCGGCGGTGCAACCTTACTACATTCGACAATCATCTTGTCAGCAACTGGAACCGGACTTTGGGGTACAATGTCAAGAGATCCACGTTGGTTATTGGCTTCTTATACCCTTTTCATACTCTCAGCAATGCGTTTTGCCTCCAGTAAACTAACTCTTAGTGGTGATTGGTTTGACTTGGCAACATATCCTTGGTTGGCAACAGTCTTGGTTGTCGTTTATGCAGTTCTTCTTGTCATGTATTTTGAATTGACAAATGGAGTCATCCGCTTCAGCATGTTAGATACAAGTATTCGTACAAATGAAGTATATGTCATGAATGTCAAGAGAATCATCAGCAAATATCACCGCAGTCTATTGATTAATCCAGTGATTGCTGGAGGTTTAGCGGCTGCAGTATTGTCAATTAATACGATTATTCCTGCTATTGTCAGATTGTTTTCATCTGAAACTGCAGTTAGAATGGAAGAAAGTGTGGAACTAATTTCAGTTTATGGGGTTGCTTTGGGTAGTCTTTTCGTTTTCCTTTTGGTTGGTCTAATGTTTGCAGTTAACTTTCCGCATCGCCTTCAGAAGTGGAGAGAGAGCCGCGACTGAATATCAAGGTAAGAGTTTGAATTTCTTGCTCAACCTTAGCATTAGCCCTCGAAGGTCTTCTTCATCAGTTAACATATGCAATGCACATTCTTCTTGGATGTAGTGTAATGTGTTTTCAATCTCTATTTCAATCGAACGCCCAATGAGAGAAATCAAAGATGCAGTCTCACTTTTCTGCCACTTGACTTCAATAGATTCCATTGTCTTCTCCAAAACATTGGCCATAGAAGATGGAATGAACATCGCTATGTGTCCTTCACCGGCTGAGAGGCTCCAAACCTTGACCGCTTCACCTTTCAATAGGTTGAGCAAGGAATCTAATGTTGAAGCGATTCGATGCCCATCTACGTTGATGGAATAATGAATCATTCCAGGTACACATGAAATCGCAGATACTCCTTTGTTTTTAGTTTCCATGTCTGGCCCAATCATGGTCCTTGCAGAATCGTCATGTAAAGAGCGAATTATACAAGGAATGCCTGTACCTTTTAACGGCTCGATACAGGATGCATGTAGGATAATCCCACCTGCTCTTGCTAATGCTAATGCCTCTTCATGACCCAAATATGGAATGGTATTGGATTCTATACCCCAACGAGGACTGATTGAGAGGACCCCTGGAACATCTTTCCACAGGATAACTTGTTTTGCATCGAGGATTTTTGCAAGTGCTGCGGCTGAAAGGTCACTTCCTCCCCGGTCTAAGACTTTTATTTCCCCCTTTGTATTCTTGCCAAACCAACCGCTGATTACTGGGATGCCTTCCTTTAGTTTTTCTAGATTCAGCAATTCACTTGTTGCTTCGATATTGATTGCAGCACCATTTTCCGCGATAATGATTCCTAATTCATCTGCGGCTATTGGCTTGCAATCAAGCCCCTTTTCTCGTAATGCGGTTGAGAGAGTAATGCTAGCAAGTCTTTCACCACTAGCAAGTACTGCGGCTTTTACCGCTTCATTCATTGGTTCATGGCAGAGTGATAATAGGTCCTCTGCAAGAACTTTTAGAACTTCTTTAAACAATGGTTCTTGTACAACTTGAGGAATGAACCTAGAATGTTGTCTTCGTAAGTCATTGACTAATCCTGACCATTGCCAAGGCTCTCTTGTTGCCCTCAATAATCGGTCAGTTACTCCCCATAGCGCCGAGACAACTACGATAGGTTTGCCGAGCGATTCAAGGATTCGTTGCTCTATTTTGATGATATCACCTGGGATTCTGAGGCAAGAGCCCCCAAATTTGTGAATAACCAAATCACTCATCTTTTTTGCACCTCTGGAGCATATCACTGATGACTAATTTTACCGTTGCTTCTGCTATTGGTACAGCTCTGGGGCCAAGAACAGGGTCATGCCTACCCTTGACATTCAATGAACTCTGTTCACCAGTTGAGAGATTCAGGGTGATTTGTTCCTTTGCAATACTGCTCGGTGGTTTCAAAGTTAGCCGAATTATCAATGGCGCACCGGTTGCCATCCCTCCTAATGCTCCATCACCATCAGTTGTTGGTTCTCCACCTTTGAGGTACCATGGTGAATTGTATTCGCTGCCATATGCCTCAGCGGTCTTTGTTCCCACTCCGAATTCCACTGCTCTAGCCCCAGGTATAGCCATCAAGGCATGAGCAAGAAGGGGTTCAAGTCCTCTGTACCATCCCGCTCCAAATCCAAGGGCAAGGCCTTTGATTTCAATATCCACTCTTGAGCCTATTGAATCCCCTGATTTTCTAGTTTCTAATACCAATTCAAGCATTTCTTTTGCTACTTTTTGATCTGAGCAACGGACTCTTTGACTTGCTTCATCATCCTCCAAAATACTTGGGCCCTTGTCTGATACAATCTTGCCAATGGCTGCTACATGGGCAATTATTGAGATATTCTGTTCATCGAGAAGGGCTTGGCATAGACTAGCTGAAGCAACTAATCCTACTGTTAGTCTTGCACTATTTGCTCCTCCACCTCGTGGGTCAGCAAAGCCATCACTGTTGAGCATGGCAGGTAAGTCGGCATGCCCCGGTCGAGGTTGGTCAGGTAAAAATGAGTAATCGGATGAGCGACTATCTGAATTTCTTATCAATAATAGAATTGGACCTCCTGTTGCCTTTCCTTGGTGAACTCCAGAGAGGATTTCACAAGCATCGCATTCTTTTCTCAAGGAGGATATTCCTGAACCAGGCCTTCGCCGCTCTAATTCACTTTTGAGATAGTCCTCATCTATGGGGGTTCCTACCGGAATTCCCTCAAGTAAAGCACCGACTGCGGGCCCATGACTCTCCCCAAAAAGAGTGGTCCTGATGCTTTCACCTAGTCTCATCGACATGCTGATTCAAGGCTTGGGAAATGATTCTTGGATTCAATCATTTGCCTGCGCGTCTTCTTCGTTCTCAATGATAATTGAGTTAATAATTTTCACTTCACGCACTTCAACATCTTTTTGTCGGGCTCCGTACCATTGTTTTAATCGATTCAAAGTTGGTTTCGAAACTGCAGGGCTGAATATTACGATTGTAGGTCCTGAACCACTGATTCCAGCCGCTCTTGCACCGTTAACAAAGGCATCATTTGTTAGTCGTCTTCCATTCATATCATTGAGAACAGAGACCATCGAGCGGCCATTCCAAGTGATTGCCACTAGTGCATCACCTTTTTCCAAGGCTCCCAATGATTGTTGGAATCCTTGTTGATGCCAAGCGAAAGTTTCGGCATCGGGTCTTTCTTTTCTATCGCCTCTTAGAATTAGCAATAGGTCCCAGTCTTCAGCCGCAGGCCCTGGGCTTTCTAATAGAACTCCTTCAGCAGCGGGAAGGCTTGTATCGACTAACTTCCAACCTCCTTCAGCAGCAGCCCATGCATCATCGATGCTACCTGTTATGGAAACTCCGGCTCGCATTTGCGAGTCTGCAGCCATGTCAACCAAATCAGAATTAGCCAATGTCTTTTCAGTAGCCTGGCACAAGGCCCGAAGAGCAGCAATCGATACTGCGGCTGAAGATTTCAGACCTTGGCGCGGTGGAATATCACTCTTCACACTCCAATGCAATTCACCCGCTGGCAGTTGATGGCCGGCAGCAGTCCAAGATTCCAAAACTGCGGCAAGTAAGTTATCGGGGTCATCCAATTCACGTCTACTTGCTTTGTCAAGTAAAGTGACGACCACCGGTAAATCAAGGGCAAGACTGGCTCCATAACCAAGCCCAGCGGCATGAAGTAGACTACAGGCACCGTTAGCAGTACCTTTCCCTAGCCTTGCCATTCATCTCACCTTTCCTCAATATTTGTATTTACTTTGATGCCGATATGTCTTGCGCCTTGCTCACTCCAAGCCAATAACTTCTGTCCAACTGCGATGTCTGTGATTGATTTCGGCAGCGACGATGCATCGACCAAACGGACCGTTTCCGCTTGCTGGAAGAGCGCCTGTGCTTCATTATCATTTTCATCGACCCACCTCAATAATATTAGTGGTCGCCTTTCAATTTTCAATCTCCCAAGGCTAGACGAACGCCATTCACCATTTGCAGATTGTACCCTTAGTAAGTCTCCAGCCTCCAATTCAGAGAGATACTGAGTACTGCCATCGGCCATCAAAACATAGCCATGCACAGCACCAGCATTGACCCTAAATGGTCTAGTAGGAACAAACTCACTCTGCAAAGTCTCTCCATGAACCAACACCATAGAGGCAGAACTTGAACCGATTAACAAACCTTCACCAATTTCAAGTAGCGATGTCAAATCAAGGCAAACTCTGTCTCCAAGCCCACCATTTTTCACCTCAGTGATTTTGATTTCTGTCAATTTCCCATGATTCTTGCTTATCGCTTGAGATTCACTAATTGAATTTTCAAATCTTTGAGATTTTGCTATCAATGCCGCTTCTACCATATCCTTTTGATTTTTTACAATCAGGGCATCTACGCCTATTTGCAAAGCATGTGCAGCACCTTGGACCTGTTCAATTGAATTGATGCAAGCGGCAATTTTTGTAGGCCCACCATCTGCAGCAGCCACTAAGTTTTCTAGTGGAATCATCACCCAATCCGCCATTTCAATGATTAGCCAGTCTGCTGACCCAATCAAGGCTCGGGCTTGGTTTTGGCCCTCTTGGTTGTCAACACTGATGAGGGGGCCAGGTGAATTATCTTGGCTCAGATGAAAGTCTATTCCATCTATCTTAGAGACCGATTCGTTTTGATGACGACAGTCAAGCCAAACTTGCATCACAAGACCTCACATGCTTGCTCAAACGATGCTCCATCATGAATCAACATTTTCAGGGCACGAATACAATTTCCTGGGTTATTATTTCCGAAAACTTGTCTGCCCATACAAACGCCTGCTCCACCTTGTGAAATTGAATCTGTAACAATTCTGAGAACTTGTCTGAAGTCACCTTCTGCTTCACCACCGGCGATTAGCACTGGTATTGGTGCCGCATTGACCATCTCTGCGAATGCTCCTTTGTCACTTGGCCAAGAAGTCTTTACCGCATCACAACCTAATTCCCACGCTAATCTGACAGCATGAGCAGCTCCCGCAGTGGCATCTCCTTCGACTTTCAAGCCTGAGCCCCGCGGATAAATCATCCCCAATAATGGAAGTCCGAGTCTGTGGCAGTCCTCTGAGACTTTGCCTAATCTTTCCAACATCTTGTGCTCGTATTCATCGCCAAGATTTACTTGTACACTAACGCCAATAGCCCCTCTTGATAGTGCTTCTTCGGCACTTCCAACTAGTACTTTATCGGCAGAGTGTTTTCCTCCGTGAACTGTAGAAGCAGAAATATGCATTATCATTGGAACCTCTTTATTATGAGCGCTGACAATCGCCTTATGAGCGATAATTGCATCAACCCCGCCGGATTTCAAATCGGAAATTAATTCTCCAATCTCCTCTAACCCCTGCACCGGCCAAGATGACACCCCATGGTCGATAGGTATCCAGATTGCCTTGCCTTTTGGAAGAAGGCGTTGTAATCTCTTGGCGTGCATGGAAGTTCCCACGGGCTTCGTCTTTCAATACCTGTGCATCATACTTGTTGGCTTCCAACCAACCATTTCATGGTGATAGAAGTAGCTTTTTCAAGGTGCTCTCCCAAGGTACTTTTTGAGATTCCAGTCAGTTCTGATAATTCTTTGAGGCTGACTCTACGAGGTATTTCGAACCATCCAGCCGACACTGCAGCCTTCAATGCCTGCCGTTGTTTATCGGTTAGGATATTTGCCAAACCCTCTTCAATTTCTTCTCCAGCAGTTACTGCGATGCCATCTGGGGGCAGAATTTCACGCGCTAATTTGACGAATGTCAAGACTCCTGCGGGTAGGCCTCGTACATTGATGACCATTCCTTCCCTTCCCAGTTTGTAGGGGGGAAGTACGGTGATATCATCCATCAAAATAGCATTAGTAGATAATGGATGATTATTGGTAATGACAATGTATCCCTCGCCTCCAACATCCGGATATTGATGAGGTGGAAGTGGACTTTCTACTGTGATGTAATCTATAGCATCAAGGTCATCAATTCCTTTTCCATCAATAAATCTCACTTTGACTAATTGACGAATCCCATCATCGGCTATATCGAGATGTCCGAGAACTTCCAAAGATTCACAGGCTTGGCAGATTTCTGCGAATTCCGTTTCTGCTAAATTTTCAGGGGACCAGGTCAGACGGACTTCACGCATACCTCCAAATGAGGGCTATTGTTCTTCAAGGCTACTACTCGTCTTTAACAATAAGTTCATTGGTCTCTATCTTTACAATTGGTTTGAGGGGCAGTAATGGAATTGATTCGGATAAAAAATCTGAGCCGATATTTTGGTCAAGGAGAACATGAGGTTAAGGCCCTTGATAATATTGATTTATCCGTCAAAGAAGGTGAAATTATCGCTATGCTCGGCCCGTCTGGTTCTGGAAAAACGACTCTTCTAAATTGTATTTCAGCAATTGACAAACCCACTTCTGGTGAATATTATTTCAGGGAACAAGGTGTCCCTCGTGAAAAATCAGAGGAGATGACCACCTTCAGAAGGGAAAATATCGGCTATATCTTCCAATTTTTTAACCTATTATCAGATTTAACAGCCTTGGAATATGTCTTATTATTACAACAAATTTCAGGTCAATCCAATGAAGAAGAAGCCCGTTCAATCCTTGCATCTGTGGGTCTTGAGGGAATGGAAGACCGCTTTCCAAGTGAATTATCTGGAGGCGAACAACAGCGCGTAGCCATCGCCGGAAATCTGGCGAAAAAACCCCACCTCTTGCTTGGAGATGAATTAACTGGCAATTTGGATTCAGAAACAACCCGCCAAATAATGAAAGTTCTATCTAAGGCCTGCAAAGAACATGGAATAACCACCATCTTTGTAACTCACGATCGAAGTTTGTGTAAGTATGCAACACGAGTTCTCAAACTCGATAGTGGCCGTTTAATTTCTGATGAAGTAGGAGAAATGGCTACCGCCTCAGGGGCAGTGAAGTCAGCAGTCGAAGATGCAACCGAGTTAGTAAAGGGTGGAATATCCAAAGCGGAAAAAATGCTTTCGAATGTAGTCAATAAAGTAAAGGATGCCATTTCAGAAAAGGAGTAATTTCTATGAGAAAATTGCTCTTCAAGCGGCTACGCCGTAGTTTATGGAGAATAAAATTACGCGTATTCATGGTTCTCTTTTTGATAACCTTGGCAACTTGGCTATCCATTAGCATGGCAGAACATACGAGAAATGCTGATAGTGTCTACCAAGACATGTATACAGAAACTAACCTAGGTGATTTATTCGCCGATTCAAAAGGCTCTTTCTATCCGGCTTCATCTTTCCATTCTGCTTGTTCAAACCTTAGTTCGTTTGCTTCCCAGCGGGGATTGCCAATCAATTCTTGCGAAGCAAGGCTGAGTATGTCAGCCTTTTTCCTAGATGAAGATACAAAATGGGCATCGGCAAAATTACATGGTTTTGAATCGGGCCAAGTCAACAAGTTGTATTACACCTCAGGTCATTGGCCAGAGAATGCAGGAGAAGTGGTACTAGATGACCATCTAGCAGAGTACATGGACCTTGAAGTCGGCGACACCTTCCCCATTTTAGTTGGAGGTGATCAACATAACTTGACCCTATCTGGAATTGCAGTTAGCCCAGAACATCTATTCTACGTACCAGAGGGGGGGTTATTCCCTAAGGAAGGAGGTTATGCAGTGCTTTATTTACCGGTTGAAGAATTGACTTCAATGGCTGGCATTGATGCAAATTCAAGAAATAGATTACTAATCGACCTTGAAGGTGAGCCTGATTATGATTTACAAGATACAAGTGAAGATGAGGGTGTGGCACTTTCACCACTGAAGGCTGAACTATTGCAGCAATTATCAATTTCAGGAATTGAGACGGTTCAGGTTGGAGACAGAGGTTCAATATATTCCGTTGAATTACTGCGCCAAGACCTTGAAGGGTCAAAGAAATCCCTGCCGCTATTTACTATCGTTTTGGCGGTAGTTTCAGGCCTTGTCATTGCTATCAGCATGGACCGAATGGTACGCAGCCAAGCGCGTGAAATTGCTGTCTTGAGGACGCTAGGAGTCCCTCGTAATCAAATCTTATTGGATTACATGATGGTCCCATTACTTCTTGGAGTAATTGGTTCCTCACTTGGCTTACTGCTTGCTCTTAGTCCATTCGGCTCAGAAGGTTTAACTTCATGGTATTTCAGTTTCTTTGGCATTCCAATAGTCAAAATAAATCATTACCCAGACCTATTGTTGAAACTTTGGTCAGCAGTTCTTTTCATTGTCTTAGCATTTGGAATACGGCCGGCCTTGAAGGCCAGCCGCTTGATGCCCTTGGATGTGATGCGCCAAGGAAGTGGAAAAAAACCAGCAAAGTGGTTGGTAAAATTAACCAACTCATTACCTCCAACGATGGGCCTAGGGGTGCGTTCAACTTTCCGTAAACCACAGAGATTAGCAGTGACTATTCTCGCCCTTGGATTGGCCTTGATTCTAACTGGAAGTACAATGTTAATGATGTCCTCTATGGAAGCCACCTTCAAGGATGCAAATAGTGCCCAAAATAAATGGGATACCGAAATTTCATACCTGCCTTGGAATAATGAATCCATATCTGCTTGGATCGACTCAACTGAAATTGAAAAATCCCAATTTGTAGCAAGATATTTTGCTAATGCCAGCGGTGATGAAAGACCGTTTATGGTTCTTGCAATGGGAGATATTTCCACCTCAAAAAATGCCTTGAGAACAACTGACTTGGTCTCTGGGAAATTGCCTATGGTTGGCGCAAACCCTGCCCAAGTCCTAATTGATGAGGGAATGGCTTTGCATTTGAATTGGAAAGTTGGAGAAAAACAAGAAGTTGTTTTCGGAGCCTCAACCATGAAAGTTGAAATCGTTGGTACAACTTCTGATATGATGCGAACAATGAGTATGCATCTTAGCGATTTTGAAGCCGCTACTGAAATGGGTGCGAATTTGATTTGGATACAGCATGAAGAAGGGATTATCGATGATGATATACGAGGCCTCTCTTGGTCGGTTACAAGTAGCCGTGAAATGCAAGACTCAATAGATGAGTTGATGGAGACTCAAGCTGGATTGATGGCTGTAATGTTATTCGTTGGATGGTCTATTGCCTTGGCGATATTACTCAATACCTTATTGATTAATTTGAGTGAGCGTGATACCGAATTCGCAACATTGAGAATCTTAGGTGCATCACGAGGTACATTGACGAAAATATTACTTATCGAACATGCGATTATTGGATTATTTGGCGGCTTAGTTGGTGCATTTTCCTCTTATTTTTTGGCCTCGGCGATGGTTGCAGAGTTTTCAACTTGGCAATGGCATCTTCCACTATTAGTTAACTGGTGGATTATTGGCCAAATCATCCTATACGTGTTTATTGCGGCAATTTTGACCACTCCAATCGGAATCTGGAGAATAAATAAAATGGATTTAATTGAACAATCCAAGGATATTTCATAATTTTCTGCCGGCGCAGGTTTATTGTGCCATGTCCCCCCTAAGGGGGGTCATGCCTTGGGTGGATTGGACTCTTCTTGGAGTCTTGGCTGGTGGTTTTGCCTATGGTGTTGCCACCATAGCAATCCGTGAAAGGTCATTGCCATTCATCATCCGTCAGCGCGAAGAATCGATGGATTTTTCCTTGCATGAGGGGAAAGAAAAAGATAAAGAAAAAGAGGAATTAACCTTTACAGACGCTCGTCACGAATTCAACAAAATATTGATGGAATTAATGGAAAACCGCGAGGCATTACTAGAAGAAGCACGATTACGTGATGAAAAGGAAGCCGCTGAAGAAGAGGCAAAAGCTATCAAAAGAAAGCTTATGATTATGGAAAGCATCAAAGAAGCCGCTGAAAAAGAAGCATTGAAGCAAAAGAAGGAGGCCGAGGAGTATGCAGCAAGAAAAGAAAAAGAGCGTGTCGAGTTAGAGACTTTCAAAGAGCGGATGGACACCAAGAGAAAGGAAGAAGAAGAGCGCTTGCGATTATTAGAGAAAGAAGAGAATTCTGCTAGAATTGCCGATGAAGAAGTTCGTCAGGAAAATATGTTAGCGATGGAGACTCAACGAAACTTCGAAGTCGAAAGCCAAGTAGAAACTGAAAGTGAAGGTGTCGAAGCGGACGAAGATACTCAAAAAGAACTCGAACAAAGACTTGAGCGTGAAGGTGCAAAAGCAGGCGAAGTACAAATTTCATTGATGTGGAATGACCGCAATGACCTTGATTTGCATGTTTTATGCCCAAGTGGCGAGAGAATCCACGGTGGGAATAGAGATTCAAAGTGTGGTGGAGAACTCGATGTTGACATGAATGTCCGTGCTGAATCAAAACGTCCTGTTGAGAATGTTGTCTGGGGTGAAGGAGCGCCCCCTGGAGTCTACAAGGCATACGTTCACTTTTACAAGCATCATCCAAAAAGGAGAACCAAAAAACATTGCCGATTCACTGTTATCGTGAATGCTGGTGGTGAGATAAAAGAATACACTGATTCCCTATCTCTAGGAGACCCAATCAAACATATTGCAGAATTCAGTATGCCTGAATTAAATCAGCGTATAGGATATGAAGCTGAAACTTCTCTTGAGCGAGTTAAACTAGACATTGCAAATGCTTCTACTATTGAAGAATATCAGGACATAGATCTTGAGGGAATCCCAGCAGGCCTGAAGCAGGTTTGGGAGGAAAACATACAAAGAAATATCGAAGATTTAGAAAATCTTGCTGAACAAGAAGCAAAAGAAGCCCGTTTTGAAGATGTGAAACAGATGCTAATTCTTGCAACATCTCCAGAAGAACTTGAAGACCTAGATTTCACTGGCTTTGATGAAGATGAAACTCAACGGTTGAATGAAATATTGGAGGGCAACATAGATGTTCAACAAGCAACGAAATATAATGAATTGATGGAAAAAATCACGACAGCCACTCGGGCTACAGAAGTTCAAGGTACAATTATTGCAGGTGTCAATGAAGAACAAAGAGCATTATTAAAAGAAGCCAAGGATGAATTTTTAGATAGATTCAATACAAGTTTATTTTCTGAAGCATGGGCACGCATCGACGCAGCATCAACAAGTGAAGAACTTGATGAAATCGAATTTGTAGGAATTAATGAAGAACAAATGAAGAGTTTAATGGAACATTTGCAAGGACGTTTCCTAGAACTCCAAAATATTGAATCATTTGATGATTTAATAAGGGAGTCTGATATTGATGATGAGGATGAGATTTTACTAACTGATGAGTTCAAAGAAGTTTTGTCAGAGGCTCTAGTAGATGAAGATAATTTTGAAGAAGCAACTGAGATGGCAAAGGAATTACATACGGTTATAGAAGCAGAAACCATTGAGGAATCGATAACCGAAGAAGCCCTTGAAACCCTTCAAGAAGTGTCAGAGGAATCACTTCAGGCAGAAGAAGGCGAATCAGAGGTAGAGTCATTTGATGATTTACTTAGGGAGTTAGATGCCCCAGAAGGGGAGCTAGATGTCCAAGAGGAGTT
>LWDU01041181.1_pt1 | contig 45680 bp, 37 predicted proteins | sample 727161 | NCBI WGS metagenome assembly LWDU01 (sample SAMN04566230, study PRJNA314399) | hydrothermal vent metagenome | isolation source: deep sea hydrothermal plume seawater | place: Mexico: Gulf of California, Guaymas Basin | collected 2004-07-11
AAATTACAGATATCTATCCAAGTAAAATTGAGCATTTTAAGGTTGCTTTGAATTATGCTAAAATGGATGCACTTATTGGGGAGGTAATTGATAGGAAAGCAGTAAAAGCCATCCTTACCGATTTGGAGATTGAGATTAAAAAAGAAACAAAAGACGGACTAAGTTTATTAGTTCCTCCATTTAGGGCTGATGTGCAAAGAGAAGAAGATGTAATTGAGGAAATCTTGAGGATTTATGGATATAATACAGTAGCGATACCTTCAAAATTAAATACCTCTATTTTCTCTGCTGCAAAAGTAAATCCTGAAGAAATTCGCAATATTATTGCTGATTTATTATCCAATACTGGCTTTAATGAGGCCATGAATAATTCACTTACAAAAGGGAAATACACTGCATTAATTCCGGAATTAGATGAAAAACAAGATGTGCATATGCTCAATCCTTTAAGTCAGGATGTAAGTGTAATGCGCCAAAGTATGCTTTTTGCTGGCTTGGAGAATATCGCTTACAATCAGAATCGTAAAAGTGCGGATATTAAGTTATTTGAATTTGGGAAAACTTATCATAAAATTGAAAAAGAATATATTGAAAATCAGCACTTGCAAATCTTGGTAAGTGGCAGGATAAATACTGAGAGTTGGAATACAAATGCTGAAAAGGTTAATTTCTATTTTATTAAAGAAAAAGTAGAGCATATTCTTAACCGATTAGGCGTGAAAAAGATAAAATCTGAGCCAATTAATACGCATGGCTTTTCTAAGGGATTGATGCACACTTCCAAAAAGAAAAGATTGGTTTGCTTTGGAAAATTAGATACTAAGTTGTGTAAAGAATTTGGTATAAAATCAGCCGTATATGCAGCTGATTTTAACATAGATTTAATCCTAGAATTAGCAGGAGATACTAAAATAAAATACCAAGAAGTTTCCAAATTCCCTGAGGTAAGAAGAGACTTATCATTACTATTGGATGAAAATGTACCATTTTCAAAGCTGAAAACAATAGCTCAGCAAGCAGAAAACAAAATACTAAAAGCTGTGAATCTGTTTGATGTGTATGAGGGGGGTAAACTGGCAAAGGGCAAAAAATCCTATGCCATAAGTTTCACATTAGCTGATGAGAATAAAACCCTCACCGATAAATATGTGGATAAGGTAATGGAAAAGTTAATAAAGTCTTTTAAAGAAAAAGTTGGTGCTAAAANGGCTCTATTAGAAATCAGAACTTGAAAGAAGAAATATAAATATGTTTGAAAATTTATCAGAAAAATTAGATAAGGCTTTTAAATTATTAAAGGGGCAAGGGAGTATCTCTGAAATTAATGTAGCCCAAACAATGAAAGAAATCCGTAAGGCACTTCTTTCTGCTGATGTCGATTTTAAAACGGCCAAATCTTTTACAGCAAGGGTTAAGGAAAAAGCAATGGGGCAAAAAGTGCTTGCTGCAATTAATCCTGGGCAGCTCTTAACCAAAATAATGCAAGAGGAGCTAGCAGAATTAATGGGAAGTGAGCATTCAGAAATCAATTTGAAAGGTTCGCCAGCTGTAATTTTGATAGCCGGTTTACAAGGAAGTGGTAAAACAACCTTTGCAGGTAAATTAGCGTTACTATTGAAAAGCAAAAAGAATAAACGCCCACTTTTAGTGGCTTGTGATGTATATCGTCCTGCTGCCATTGACCAAATTGTGGTGTTAGCCGAACAAGTTGGTGTTGCTATTTTTCAAGATAGAAAAAGTAAAAACCCAGTTGAAATTGCCAAAAATGCAATCAAGCATGCCAAAGCTAATGGGCATAATGTTGTAATTGTGGATACTGCTGGTCGTTTGGCTGTTGATGAAAAAATGATGGCTGAGATAACAGCAATTAAGTCTGCTACTAATCCTCATGAAATTTTGTTCGTGGTAGATTCCATGACAGGGCAAGATGCGGTGAATACTGCAAAAGCATTTAACGATAAGTTAAATTATGACGGAGTAGTGCTCACCAAATTAGATGGGGATACAAGAGGTGGAGCGGCACTTACTATTCGCTCGGTTGTAGATAAACCAATCAAATTTATTGGAACTTCCGAAAAAATGGATGGTCTGGATGTGTTCCATCCAGATAGAATGGCAAGTAGAATTCTTGGAATGGGAGATGTTATTTCATTAGTAGAACGTGCTCAACAACAATTTGATGAGGATGAAGCAAGAAAAGTGCAGAAAAAAATTGCAAAAAATAAATTTGGGTTTGATGATTTTTTAAAACAAATCCAACAGGTTAAAAAGATGGGTAATATGAAGGATTTGGTTGGAATGATTCCTGGAATGGGAAAAGCCATGAAAGATGTAGATATTGATGATGATGCGTTTAAAGGAATTGAAGCAATTATTTATTCTATGACAAAAGAGGAAAGGAAAAATCCAAAACTTTTAAATGGAAGTAGAAAGAAGAGGATTGCAATGGGAAGCGGTTCTACTGTAGTTGAGGTTAATCAATTGATTAAGCAATTCAGCCAAATGGGAAAAATGATGAAGATGATGCAAGGAGTATGCCTAAAATGTGATATTATAATTATGCAATTACTTGACGGAAAAAAAACAGCTAATGATATAAAAGAAGAAATCGCAATTGAGGTGACTACTTTAGTTGCTAAAGGTGGTAAAAAACCGCATTTAGCTGCAATTTTAGTAGGATCTGATGGAGCAAGTGAAACCTATGTAAATGCTAAAGTAAAAGCTTGTGAAAGGGTAGGTTTTGACTCTACTTTGGTGCGTTTTGATAGTGATGTTTCAGAAGAGGAATTACTTTCTGAAATTGAAAAAATCAATAATAATTTGGATATAGATGGGTTAATTGTACAGCTTCCATTGCCAAAACATATTGATGAAATGAAGGTAACTGAAGCGATTTCTCCTAAAAAGGATGTAGATGGTTTTCATCCTTCTAATATTGGCAGAATGACCTTGAATTCGCCAACATTTTTACCAGCAACTCCTGCTGGAATTTTAGAACTATTGGAGCGGCATAAAGTAGAAACTGTAGGGAAACATTGCGTAATTGTAGGCAGAAGTAATATTGTGGGTTTGCCCATGAGTATTTTGATGGCACAAAAAAGTTATCCCGGGAATTGCACGGTAACTTTAACTCATAGTAGGACTCAAAATCTGAAAAAAATTACAAAAACTGCTGACATCTTAATAGTGGCCTTAGGTAAAGCTGAATTTGTTACAGCAGATATGGTAAAGGATGGTGTTTGTATTATTGATGTAGGCATTACAAGGGTAAAGTCCGATAAAACAAAAAGTGGCTGGAAACTTTTGGGTGATGTCGCTTTTGAGTCAGTGAAAGATAAATGCTCTTTTATTACTCCCGTTCCCGGTGGCGTTGGTCCCATGACCATTGCTATGCTTCTGAAAAATACGCTCATTGCTGCAAAAAGTAAAACCTAAATTTTATGAATGTTGCAGAGGATTTACTAATAAAAGCAGGGACACTTTTACCTTTAATGGAAGCTTTTTATAGCATTCAAGGGGAGGGTTTTCATACAGGAAAATCTGCTTATTTTTTACGAATTGGCGGTTGTGATGTGGGTTGTCATTGGTGTGATGTAAAGGAAAGTTGGGATGCCAATTTGCATCCGCTTACTAAAGCAGAGGATATTGTAAAACAGATTGATGAAACAAAAATAAATACGGTAGTAATTACAGGAGGAGAGCCATTGATGTGGAATATGAATTTTTTAACAAAATCCTTAAAAAAGAAAGGATTGCAAGTGCATTTGGAAACTTCTGGGGCTTATCCAATGAGTGGAAGTTTTGATTGGATTTGTCTTTCGCCCAAAAAGAATCAGAAACCCCTTGATGAAATAAAACCATTGGCAAATGAGTTAAAGATAATTGTGCAAAACAAACACGATTTGAAATGGGCTGAGCAGCAGAAACAATTTGTTTCTCCCTCTTGCAAATTGTATTTGCAGCCCGAATGGAGCAAAAGAGATGAAGTGCTGCCTCTGATTACAGATTTTGTTATGGAAAATATAGATTGGCAGGTTTCCTTGCAAAGCCATAAATACATGAATCTTCCGTAAAATGCGAAAAATACTTTTCCTATTACTAATAATCCCAACTCTTGTTTTCTCTCAGAAAAAGGATTATACCTCTTACGATAAAGCCGTTTCTTATTTCAATAAAGGAGAGGTAGAGAAAGCAAAAAAAAACATTGAAAAGTGTATCCAGAAAAATGTAGATTGGGAAAAACCTTATCAATTACTTGGTAAAATTTATGAAGAAGAAGGGGATATTGAATCAGCTGTTGAGAATTACTATTTAGGATTTGAGCATAAAAATCCTACTGACCAATTATGGTGGAAAAAAATAGGAGAGTTATATTTTGAAAATGGAATGTACCCAGATGCAATGTATCATTTTAAGAAATTTGTAGCTTTCCAAAGTAAAGAGGCCGCCTTTTACAAAAAAGCCATCAAGCATATTCAGGATTGTATGTTTGCAATTTCAGCCATGCAAAATCCTGTTGCTTTTAGCCCTGAAAATATGGGCGAGAATATCAACTCTGAGATGGCAGAATATTTACCTTTTATCTCAGCTGATGGCAAGCAATTTGTGATTACAAGAAAAGTAAAAGGAAAAATAGATTTGCAAGAAGATTTCTTCTATTCCCAGAAGGATGAGAGTAATAATTGGCAGAAAGTAAAAAAGATGAGTAGCATCAACAGCCCTTTTAATGAGGGTGCAATTTCTATTTCGGCTGATGGAAGGTTTTTGGTTTTTACCGCTTGCAACAGGGCGGACAGCAAAGGAAGTTGCGATTTGTATCTCCAACTTTCCGAAAAAGAGAAAGCGTTTAATCTGGAAAGCATAAATAGTAAAAGTTGGGATACGCAAGGTTATTTTTCTCCTGATGGGAAGTATTTGTATTTTGTAAGCAATCGCCCGGGAGGATATGGAGCAAAGGATATTTGGATTTCTGAAATAGGAGAAAATGGATTTGGAAAACCATTTAATGCTGGCCCAATTATCAACACAGAATACAACGAAATGTCGCCTTTTTTGCATGCCGATAACCTCACGCTTTACTTTGCTTCTGATGGACATATTGGTTTGGGTGGTTTTGATTTGTTTGTAAGTAGAAGGAGGGATGTAAGTCAAGATTGGGATACACCAGAAAATATGGGATACCCCATCAACACACATAAAGTAGAGAATTCGTTAATTGTTGGAACTAATGGAAAAACAGCTTATTATGCATCTGATAAAGGTGGCTATGGATTGGAAGATATTTTTTGGTTTGACTTGCCAAAAGAAAAACAAGCCAATGAAATTTCGGATTTGGAATTAGAAATAATCACCCAAAAACAAGGAGAGGAGGTCATCCTAAGAAATGTACAATTTTCACATAATTCTTTTACGCTTAATGAAAACTCTTTTATAGAACTAAACTCACTTATTACTTATTTAAAGAAAAACCCGCAAATTAAAATACAAATTGAAGGACATACCGATAATGTGGGGGAAGAAAAAGAAAATCAAATTCTATCAGAAAATAGAGCTATTGCGGTATATAATTACCTTACACAAAACAACATTACTGAAAATCGTTTAAGCTACAAAGGTTTTGGCGAACAAAAACCTCTTGTGCCAAACGAAACTGAAAAAGGAAGAAAAGTGAATAGAAGGACTTCTTTTAAGATTATTCAATAAAAATATCCGCTTTACTTTTTGGCTGTTCATTTCCTCTCCATAAAAATCCTTTTAGGAATTTTTCTTTTTCAGCTATTTTTTCCATGGGGTGCATAATGGCGGCTGGTTTAGTATGGAAAGTAATGCCATCCAATTCATTTTCCTTAAAAAAGAGGGTAATGTCCGAGCAATCAGTTGTGTTAATGCCAATGTTTTCTTTATTGTCGTTTTGTGCCAAAAAGATGGTTTGCCCATTTCCAATAACCACTATTTTGTGTAATTTATTTTCCTTAAAAAATCCAGTCATTATTTTTCCTTTTATCTGGTTGTAATGCAGGGAATCTTCTTTGGAAATTATCATTGGGTTTTGCTGTAAAAACATTCTTTTTATTTTTCCGCCACTTACCAAAAGGCGAATGCTATCGGCAGTAATTTGAAACTTATCGCTCCAAATTATGGGGTTTTTGAAAAGTTCAATGGTAGAGTCCTGTAAATTATAGGAAAGAGAATCACATTTGGCTTGCATATCGGTTTTGTAGCACTTTACATTATTGTAGGCAGTTATCTCTCTTTTGTTTTCTGTTTTTGTGCTTTTTAAGGTATCGGCATGCACAAAGAGAGTGTCTTGTTCAGCTATTAAATTCAAAAGGGCATTTTGGGTAACCATGGCATTTTCTGTTTTTTCAAAATACTTGCCCAAATCACCACTAATAAATAAATTATTAACTGTATCAATTAGGTTGATATTACGGATGGCTTTTCCGTAACCCTTATTTCTATCATAAAAAATACTATCTCCTTTTAAAATAAAATCCTGATGTGTGATGCTTGCATTTTTCTGAAACTGAGAAATATTACTTTCTGTATTGTACCAGCCATTTTCACAATAAATTATATTCTCCTCTGATGTGATGGTTGTCGGCCCTTGAAAGAAACTAACTTTCGTTTTAGAGTTGTACAACATGGTGTCGGTTCTCATGATGTAATCTTTGTTAATCACCTCTACATTCGCCTTAAAATAAAACAAATGGGTTTTGGAATGATAACTTCCTTTGTCTGAAACTAAATTGTTATTTCCATCTTTTATTTTTCCTTTTGTTGGATAATAGGCTATGTCTTTCGCTAAATCATAATAGATCTGCTCGGTAGTAAGTCGCATGTGTTTGTCTACCAATTTTACATTATGCTTAATGATGGCTTTGCTAATATTTCCATCATAAAAAAGTTGTTTTCCGTATAATTTAAGGGTGTCTCCTTGGTTTATTTTGATATGCCCAAAGGCATCCATTTTATTGTTTTTATACTGATAAGCACTATCGCATTGCATTATTGCTCCTTCATGTTTGAAAGATACATTCCCAACTAATTTTCCGTAATCTGGATGTTTGTTGTTATTGAAAATAAAATCATCCGCATGAATAATCTCAATTTGCTTTTGTGCATTAGTTATGAAAAAACTGCACAAAAAAAGTGGCAGTATAAAAAGGATTTTTTTCAACTATTTGAAAAAAGTTTGTTTTCTGTCAGGTCCCACCGATACAATAGTAATTGGCGTTTCTAATTCCCTCTCCAAATAAGAGATGTAATCATGGAAAGATTGTGGAGCATCTTCCAGTTTTTCCAACTTCATCAAGTCTTCTTTCCATCCTTCCAATTCCTGAAAAATAGGTGTGAGTCCATCATTGGCTTCAAAGGGTAAATAATCAATTTTCTGTCCATTAAAATTATAATGGGTACAAACTTTTATCTTATCAATCCCAGAAAGTACATCTCCTTTCATCATCATGAGTTTAGTAACGCCATTTATATTAATTGCGTATTTCAGAGCCGGTAAATCTATCCAACCACACCTTCTTGCTCGGCCTGTTGTAGCACCAAATTCATTTCCCACTTTCCCCATATGTGCCCCCGCTTCATCAAAAAGTTCGGTAGGGAAGGGGCCACTTCCAACTCTTGTGCAGTATGCCTTGAAAATTCCGAAAACATCCTCCATTTTATTTGGAGCAATTCCCAAACCAGTGCAAGCACCAGCCGCTATGGTATTGGAAGAAGTAACAAAGGGATAAGAGCCAAAATCGATATCTAATAAGGTGCCTTGCGCTCCTTCTGCCAAAATATTTTTTCCTTCTTTTATGGCATTATGCAAATAGTGTTCACTCTCAATATGCTCAAATTTTCTGATTGTATCCAAAGATGCAAACCATTTTGATTCTAGCTCGCTTAAATCATATTCAAAATCGTAAAAGTTAAGAATTTGGATGTGCTTGCGTTTTAGCTTTTCGTATCTTTCTTTAAAATTGCTTGCCGAAATATCGCCAACTCTAAGTCCGTTTCTTCCAGTTTTATCCATATAAGTCGGTCCTATTCCTTTAAGAGTAGAGCCAATTTTATTTTTTCCTTTTGCCTTCTCGCTTGCAGCATCCAAAAGCTTATGGGTTGGCAAAATTAGGTGTGCTTTTTTCGATATCAAAAGCTCAGACATTTCTACATCCAATTTATCAATCTCCTTTATTTCGTTTTCAAAAATAATGGGGTCAATCACTACTCCATTTCCGATAATGTTTATTGCTCCTTTATGAAAAATACCTGAAGGGATAGTGTGTAATACATGTTTTATTCCATCAAATTCTAGGGTGTGTCCTGCATTTGGTCCTCCTTGAAAGCGTGCGATAATATCATAATTTGTAGTGAGGACATCTACAATTTTTCCTTTTCCTTCATCTCCCCATTGTAGTCCTAAAAGAACATCTACTGCCATAATTATTTTTTGTTTTTTTGTTTTTCTTGACACTTTTGGCAAACGCCATAAAAGTTAAGTGCGTGTCGATTAATTTTAAAATGTAAATTTTCTTCAATAAAATTCTTTATTTCCTGAATTCTTGGATCGCAAAATTCTAAAACTTCTGGGCAAAAGTTGCACACCAAATGATCGTGCTGTTTGTTATGAAAGGATTTTTCGTATTGAGCCTGTGCTTTTCCGAATTGGTGTTTTCTGATTAAACGTGAAGCTATTAATAAATCAACTGTATTATACAGAGTGGCCCGACTTACCCTATAATTTTTATTTTTCATTTGAATGTACATGGATTCAATATCAAAATGACCTTCATGAGCGTAAATTTCATTTAGGATAGCGTATCGTTCAGGGGTTTTTCTGTGCTTGTTTTCCATCAAATATTCAGTGAATATCTGAGAAACAACATCTATGGTTTTTTCTTTTGGCATTTTCAAAATGAAAGTTCCAAAAATAATAAATTTATAACGCTTTGCATTAAAAAATTAGTCAAGTTTATAACTTCTTTCAATAGTCTGCAACCCATCAATTTTCTTCAATTTTTTTATTAAAGAATTAAGGAAATTAACATTGTGAATCTTCAAAGTAATTTTGCCCTCAAACAGCCCATCATTACTTTTTATATTTACCGCTTTTATATTCACATTCATTTGGGATGAAATCACTTTTGTAACATTATTCATCAGTCCAATTCTATCAATTCCCTTGAGGGTAAGGTAGGCAGTAAAGTCTATGCTATCCTTACTTACCCACCTTGCAATAAGGAGGCGGTAATCATAGTTGGAACGCATCTCAATGGCATTAGGGCAAGTTGCTCGGTGTACTTTTATACCTTCTTCCACAGTAGTAAAACCAAATATTTCATCTCCAGGAATTGGATTGCAACATTTGGATAATATATAATTAAAAACTTCATCATTTTCTCCGAAAACAATAATTTTATCTTCTTGCTGTATTGTTTTTGATTTCGGGCTCCTTCTTATCTTATTTTTAATGGAAGTATACCAGCCAATAGTTCTAGATTTTGCAAAATCTTTTAACTCATTATTACTTATAACTCCTGTTCCAATTCTATAAAACAGTTCTAAGCTATCACCAATTTGGAAATATCTAACCAATTCTGTTTCTACTTTTTCATCCAATTTTATTTTCAGCTGTTTTAGTTTTCTTTCTAACTTTTCTCTTCCTTCTTTTCCAATTAACTTTTTGTCTTCTTTAAGGGAAGTTTTTATTTTAGATTTTGCTCTTGCGGTAACTACAAATTGTAACCAACCTTTTTTAGGAGTTTGTTTTTTGGAAGTAATCACTTCTACTTGATCGCCACTTTTTAGTACATGACTTAGTGGTACCAATTTTCCATTTACTTTCACGCCCAAACAAGTTCTGCCTACTTCTGTATGAATCTCAAATGCAAAATCAAGTGCGGTAGCACTCTTAGGTAATGTTTTTAAATCGCCAGCAGGGGTGAAAACATAAATTTCACCAGAGAAAAGATTGAGTTTAAAATCGTCAATAAAATCAACTGCATTCGATTCGGGATTTTCCAATAAATCCCTTATTTTGTTGATCCAACCATCTAAACTACTATCCTTTGCATTTGCATCATTATTCTTATATTTCCAATGTGCAGCATATCCTTGCTCGGCAATCTCATCCATTCTTTGGCTTCTTATCTGCACTTCCACCCATTTTCCATCATGTCCCATTACGGTAGTATGTAAGGATTCATAGCCATTGGCTTTTGGGGTTGATATCCAGTCTCTCAATCGGTCAGGGTTTGGGTTATAATGATCTGTAACTACTGAATAAGCTTTCCAACAATCGGCTTTCTCTTTTTCCGGCTTGGAGTCAATTATAATACGGATGGCAAACAAATCGAAAACTTCATCAAACTTTAAATGTTGCTGTTTCATTTTGTTGCGGATAGAAAAAATGGACTTTGGTCGTCCCTTTATACTGCACTTTATTTTTTCTTCTTTTAAAGTCTCCTTAATGGGCTGGGTAAACTTATTGATGTATTTTGTTCTTTCTTTTTTAGTTACATTTAAGTTTAAGGAGATGGCTTTATAAACTTCAGATTTTGTAAATTTTAATCCTAAATCTTCTAGCTCTGTTTTAATGGAATAAAGCCCTAATCGGTGGGCAAGAGGGGCATAAAGATAAAGTGTTTCGGATGCAATTTTTAGCTGTTTAGGTTTTGTCATTGCACTCAATGTGCGCATATTATGTAATCGATCAGCCAATTTTATCAGTATCACTCTTACATCATCCGAAAGAGTGAGTAACATCTTTCTAAAATTTTCTTGCTGCAAGGAAAGATTTTTGTCAAACATATCCTCAATTTTGGTAAGCCCATCAATAATCCTTGCTACTTTACTTCCAAAAATACGATCGATATCTTCCAGGGTATAATCCGTATCTTCCACCATATCATGCATAAGAGCACAAACAATGGATGTGGTTCCTAAACCAATTTCCTTTGCAGCAATATGTGCCACCGCCATTGGATGGTAAATAAATGGTTCTCCCGATTTTCTGCGAACTCCTTTATGGGCCTCCATGGCTAAGTTGAATGCCTTGCGGATATCTTTTTTGTCCCTAGTGTTCGTTTTATCCTTACAAGCCCGTAACAAAGCCCTGTACTTGTTTAGGATTTCCCTATTTTCTTTTTCTATGTCAATCTTTTTTACCATTAAACTTTGTGAATTAATAAGCAAATATCGGATATTCTTTCATCAAATTATTTACTTTCTGTTTTACGGAATTAATAGTTGTTTCGTTCTCAAAATCCATGATTACATCATCAATCAAATCAACAATTTGTGCAATAGTTTCCTCTTTTATTCCCCTTGTAGTAATAGTTGGTGTGCCAATTCGTATGCCGGATGTGATAAAAGGCGATTGTGTATCAAAAGGAACCATGTTTTTGTTGAGAGTGATGTCGGCTTTAACCAATGCGTTTTCAGCATCTTTTCCCGTTACATTTTTACTTCTCAAATCAATTAGCATACAATGATTCTGGGTTCCTCCTGAAATTACTTTATATCCTTTATCAATAAAGCATTGCGCCATAAGTTGCGCATTTTTAATTACTTGTTGGCCATATTCTTTGAATGATGGATGAAGTGCTTCTCCAAAAGCTATTGCTTTTGCTGCAATTACGTGTTCTAATGGTCCGCCTTGTGAGCCCGGGAAAACGGCAGAATTCAGTATTGCAGACATCATTCTAACTTTCCCTTTTGGAGTAGTTAGCCCCCAAGGATTTTCAAAATCTTTTCCCATCATAATCATTCCTCCTCTTGGTCCTCTGAGGGTTTTATGCGTAGTTGTGGTAAGTATGTGGCAATGAGGTGCTGGGTTGTTCAATAATTTTGCTGCTATTAGCCCAGCAGGATGTGCAATATCTGCCATAAGTAATGCATCAACTTTATCTGCAATCTCTCTAAATCTTTTATACTCCCAATCCTGTGAATAGGCAGATGCACCACAAATAATTAGTTTTGGTTTTTCCTCTAATGCTACTTGTTCTAATTTTTCGTAATCTACTTTGCCACTTTCCTCTTCCACACTATAAAAAGAGGTGCTATATAATTTACCTGAAAAATTAACTGGGGAGCCGTGGGTTAAATGCCCTCCATGCGAGAGGTTAAAACCCAATATTTTATCTCCTGGATTAAGGCAAGCGAACATTACAGCAGCATTTGCCTGAGAACCAGAATGTGGCTGCACATTTACATACTCCACACCAAATAATTCTTTTGCTCTGTCAATGGCCAACTGCTCTACTTTATCCACCACTTCACAGCCACCATAATATCTTTTCCTTGGATATCCCTCCGCATATTTGTTGGTAAGGCATGAGCCCATTGCCATCATCACCTGCTCACTTACAAAGTTTTCGGAGGCAATTAATTCAATCCCATTTTTTTGCCTCTGGTGTTCCTGCTGTATTAAATCAAATATTTCTTGGTCTTTTTTCATTTCTTTATTCGCTTTTATTTCTATTTTCGTAACGCAACAAATGTAAATATTTATGAATAGAGTAAAAGAACTTTTTGGAATAAAATATCCAATCATTCAAGGTGGGATGCTTTGGTGTAGTGGTTGGAGGTTGGCATCAGCTGTAAGTAATGCCGGAGGATTAGGGCTAATTGGCTCAGCATCAATGTATCCAGATGTATTGGATGAGCATATCACAAAATGTAAAAAAGCCACAGATAAACCTTTCGGTGTAAATATGGCACTTCTTTATCCAAAAATTGAAGAGCACATTGATGTTATTATAAAGCAAGAGGTGAAAATTGTTTTCACTTCAGCTGGAAATCCTGCCAAATACACCTCTGTTTTAAAAGAAAAAGGCATAAAAGTAGTACATGTAGTGCCTAATTTGCGTTTTGCCGAAAAAGCGGTAAATGTAGGAGTGGATGCTATTGTAGTAGAAGGATTTGAAGCGGGAGGACATAACGGAAAAGATGAAATAACAACAATATGCTTGATTCCACTTGTAAAAAAAGAAATTAATATTCCAATAATTGCAGCTGGCGGAATTGGAAGTGGAGAGGCTATATTAGCTGCTTTTGCATTGGGGGCAGAGGGAGTACAAATTGGAAGCAGGTTTGCAGCATCCAAAGAGAGTTCTGCCCATATTAATTTCAAAAAAGCAATTGTTAATGCAGTAGAAAATGACACCATTCTTACCCTAAAAGAATTGGCTCCCGTTCGGCTTTTGAAGAACCCTTTTTATACCAAAATATTTGATGCTTATAAAAAAGGAGCAACTCCAGAAGAGTTGAAAATATTGCTTGGAAGAGGTAGGGCAAAAAAAGGAATTTTTGAGGGCGATTTGATTGAAGGGGAATTAGAAATTGGGCAAGTATCTGCACAAATAAATGAGATAAAATCGGTGCAAGAAATAATGGAAGAATTGACTGAGGGCTTTAAAAGGGTTAAAAACAATCTAAATAATTTTGATTTTTAATCACTGAATTACTAATTTTATTTAGGAAACCTTATCTAATTTTTAGCGTTTATTAAGATGTTGGGTGAATAAGTTTTTTATACATTACTCTTGTAGGGAACATAATTATTGCTAAATTTGTAACCGTTAAATCAAAAAAAATGAAAAAAGTAGTTTTTCTTCTGTTATTATTTACACTATCTTTTACGCAAATCAAGGCTTCCCATTTAATGGGTGGGGAAATAACTTGGGAATGTGTTAAATCAGGATCTACACAAGGGATGTATATTTTTACCATGAAGGTGTATAGAGATTGTAATGGGGTAAATTTAAGTACAAATCCTATAACCTTATCCACAAATCATCCTATCATTTCTTCCATGCAGTTAGACTGGATTTCTAATACAGATATTTCTCCAGCATGTGATCCTACCAATAGTGGAAATCCGCAAATGGATTGTTTAAACCCTCAGCAAGGGTCTGTAGAGGAATGGATATACCAGTCGCAACCCGTGAATTTACCTGGGATACCACCAGCTACTGGATGGCATTTTTGGTGGGGTAGTTGCTGTAGGAATGCAGCTATTGTGAATATTATTAATCCTGACAGTTATGGTTTTACCCTTAGGGCTATAATGTATCCTTATACTATTCCTCCAAGTGCAACTCCAGAAAATACATCCCCTTGTTTCGATTCTTCTCCTCAGTTTAATGAGCAGCCAAAAACAATTATTTGTACTGGCTATCCTTTTTCATATTCCCATAATGCCTCTGACCCTGAGCTAGACGAAATAGTTTATTCTTGGGGCGACCCTATCGATCAAGGATATGCTCCAGGGGCACCAAGTATTATTCCATTTTTGGCTCCTTATACAATTAATAGTCAAATACCAGGAAATCCAACATTAGACCCTACAACAGGGGAGATTTCTTATAATTCAGTAACATCAGGGAACTTTGTAACCTGTATAAAGGTAAGCGCATATAAATGTGGGCAGTTAGTATCAGAAATATTTAGGGAAATACAAGTAATTCTTATTGCTTGTCCAAATATGGCTGGTGGTGCCCCAAATAACAAGCCAGTAGTGAATCCTCCTTTTAATGGAGGGACTCAATATAACACAACTGTATATGCAGGCGATTTTGTAGCCTTTAATATTACAGGAACTGATAATGATATTTATGCTAATGGCTCCCCACAGGATTTAACATTGGAAGTTTCTGGTGGTCAGTTTGCTTCTGATTACATTACTACCACTTCTTGTTTGAATCCGCCTTGTGCAACCTTTAATAATGGGGCAGGAATTGTTCCGCCTTTCTCAGCACCAACCACTGTTAGTGGTGTTTTTGAATGGCAAACCAATTGTAGTCATATCGCTTCCAATGTAGGATGTAATACCTTTTCTAATCTTTATACTTTCCTTATTAAAGTGTATGATGATTTTTGTCCGGCACCTGCTATTACCATTGCTACCATTTCTATTGAAGTCTTGGCTGCACCTACGGATCAACCACCTGATATTAGGTGTGTTTCAGTTGATGCTAGTGGAGACGTTACTTTAAGTTGGGAACATTTGGCAACTGCTACTACTTCTACTATTTACCATATTTTTTCTTCTGCAAATCAAAATGGTCCTTTTACATTTTTGGCTGATGTGAACTATCCTATACAAACCTATATGCATAGCGGAGCAGGAGCAGATGCCGCTTCTGTTTATTATTATATAACATCAGAATCGGATTGTGCCGGAATTTCTGACCCTTCTGATACTTTAAAAACTATAAAACTAGATGTAATACCCATTGCATCTTCCACTATTGGAGATTTGCTTTGGAATCAAATTCATAATCCGGCTTTAACTACTTCAGCAGCAACTTATACCATTTTTGCTTCAGATGGAAGTGGGGGATGGGCAAATGTTGGTGCTACAGCAGATACCAATTTTCAGTTTCCAGCACAAACTTGCGGTTCTTATCAAGCATTTTATGTCGCATTAGATGATGCCAGTGGATGTGTCTCAAACTCATCAACAGATGGTGCTAATTTGCAAGATACTATTAGCCCAAACAATCCTGTAATTGAAGTGGTAACAGTAACAGCAGGTCAATCAGTAATCAGTTGGACCAGCACTTCTTTAGATGTGCATGTTTTTGCTATTTATATATTAGATGAATTTGGGGCTTGGATTACAATTGATTCTGTTTTTGGTTCTTTGAGCAATACTTATACTTATAATACTTCAAATGCAACTGGTATGTCTGAAACTTTTAGGATTCGTGCGCTTGATAGTTGTTATAATGCAAGCGGCACATCTTTAACACACAATTCCATCTATCTATCTTCTATTTTGAATGTTTGTGAATACAGTATTTATTTTAATTGGAACGATTATACCAATATGGTAGGAAATTTAAGCCATTTTAATGTGATGATTACAGAATATACAGCTTCTGGCGGAACGATTAATACAGAAGAAAGATTTACTATTGGATCGAATAATTATATCTTACCCAATATCGCTTCTGGTTCGGTATATGATGTATTGGTGGTGGCCTACAATTCCGATTCAACTATTGCTTCCTATTCTAATGTTGTTAGCGTAAATGCAGATCTGTTCCCTAAACCACTATTTAACTATGTTAGTAATACAAGTGTAGATCATGAAACAGAAGCCATAGAGCTTAGTTGTCATGTAGATAATTCTGCAGTTATTGATTATTATAGAGTGTTAAGATCAACAAGAGATGAAAATATATTTTCAGATATTGCTAAGATCCCTTTCAATGGACAATCAGAGATAAGTTATATGGATTACAATGTAAATACCTCCTCCAATTATTATAATTATCATATTTATCCTGTTGATACCTGTGGGGTAACACTTTATGTAGGAAGTACTCAATTTGCTGTTGACACTTCTTTTGCGCAATCTATTCTGATTGAATCTGTAGGAAATAAAGATATAACAAATGATATTGTGTTTAATGATTATGATGGTTGGCTTGGTGATGATGTAGTATATAATCTTTATCGTTCGGTTAACAGAGGTGATTTCTCAGCCATTCCATTAGCAACCTTTTCTGGTGGAAGCGAGAACTATTTTTATAATGATAATGTAGTTGAATATACAGATGGAAACGGCCGGTTTTGTTATTATGTTGAGGCATTAGAGGGGAATACAAATCCTTATGGTTTTGTTGAAAGAAGTCTGTCGAATATATCTTGTATTTCACAAGTTCCTGTTTTAATTGTGCCAAACACCTTTACCCCAAATGATGATGAGCATAATGAAATATTTCATCCTATAACCTCTTTTGTCTCTGAAATTGGCTATTCATTTGCAATTTATGATAAATGGGGGCATGAAATTTTTAGGACTAATGACCCCTCTAAAGGATGGGATGGAAATTATTTAGGCAATCCTGCACAGAATGGAAATTATGTCTATCATGTTCAATACATAAATGGAGTTGGAATGCTCACAGAAAAAACAGATATTGTAAGTTTAATAAGATAAGAAAGATCACATAAAAATAAGAGTCCCATTTTTGGGACTTTTTTTTGTCTTTTGAACTGATATTTTAACTATTTTTGCACACAATTTTTAAAAAACAGAATATGAAACAACAGAACAAACTTATATCAGAAGGGCTTACCTATGATGATGTATTGGTTGTTCCTGATTATTCTGAGGTATTGCCATCTTGTGTGGGTGTAACTACAAATTTCACCAAAAATATAAAGTTAAATATTCCTATCGTTTCTGCAGCAATGGATACGGTTACAGAAGCAGGAATGGCTATCGCAATCGCCCAAGAAGGTGGTATTGGTGTTTTGCACAAAAACATGAGTATCGAAAATCAGGCAAATGAAGTGAGAAAAGTAAAACGATCAGAAAGTGGAATGATTTTAGATCCCATAACTTTATTGGTTGAAGCCAAGGTAGGGGATGCTATGAATATCATGCAAGAATTTAAAATTGGAGGAATTCCAATTATAAATAAGAAAAATGAATTAGTGGGCATAGTAACTAATAGAGATTTAAGATTCGAGAAAGATTTGAGCTTACCGATTAAGCAAATCATGACTACTGATAACATTATTACTACTGAAATTGCTGATTTAGAAAATGCGGAACACATTCTGCAAGAAAACAAAATTGAAAAGTTGCCAGTAGTAAACAAAAATAATGAACTAGTTGGGCTAATTACTTTTAAGGACATTATTAAAAACAGGATGCGTCCTAACGCTTGCAAAGATAAGTATGGAAGATTAAGAGTTGTTGCGGCTGTTGGCGTAACTACTGATGTTTTTGAAAGGGTTGCAGCACTAGTAAAAGTATCAGTTGATGCAATCATTATTGATACAGCTCATGGACATTCAAAAGGAGTAATTGATTTGTTAAAGAAAATAAAATCGGACTACCCAAAATTGGATGTTGTGGTAGGAAATATCGCTACTGCAAAAGCGGCAAAAGCTCTTATTGATGCTGGTGCAGATGCCATAAAAGTAGGAATTGGTCCTGGTTCAATTTGTACTACCAGAATTATTGCAGGAATTGGGGTTCCTCAACTTACTGCTCTTTTGGATGTAAATGAGGTAGCAAAAAAGAATAATATTCCTGTAATTGCGGATGGAGGAATAAGGTATTCTGGAGATATTGTAAAAGCATTGGTTGCAGGCTCTAGTACTGTAATGTTAGGCTCCTTAATTGCTGGAGTGGAAGAAGCTCCTGGTGAAACTATTATTTTTGAGGGAAGAAAATTCAAAACATTTCGCGGGATGGGTTCAGTGGATGCTATGCAGGATGGCTCAAAGGACAGGTATTTTCAAACTACTGAAAATGATCCAAAGAAATTAGTACCAGAAGGGATTGTTGGTAGAGTAGCTTATAAAGGTGCTTTATCAGAAGTAATACATCAAATGATTGGAGGATTAAGGGCTGGAATGGGTTATTGTGGTGCTAAAAACATAACAGATTTAGCAAAAGCTAGATTCATAAAAATTACAGCCGCAGGAGTTACGGAAAGCCATCCTCATGATGTAACTATAACAAGGGAAGCTCCAAATTATAGTCGAAAATAAATTTAAAAATAAAATAAGCATGAAAAAAAATGTGTTAGTATTTTGTATTGGTCTTTTTTGTTCTTTGTCTTTTGCACAAAACAATGAAGTAATTTTAAGTGTAGGAGAAGATAACATCACTCTTGGTGAGTTTAAAGCGATATTCTTAAAAAATAACCACAATGACTCTATCATTACCAAGGAGTATTTGAATGACTATATGCAACTGTTTATTAATTTTCGTTTGAAAGTAAAAGAAGCAAAAGAGCTAAAATACGATACTATTGCTGCATTTGTAAATGAACTCGCCATGTACAGAAATCAATTGGCAAAGCCCTATTTGAGTGACAATCAATTTGATGAAAAATTAATAGAAGAGGCATACGAGCGAATGCAAGAAGATGTAAATGCAAGCCATATTTTATTTGCAATAGCTGAAAAAGCAACTCCTACCGACACACTAAAAGCATATAAAAAAGCAACAGATATTCGGAATAAAATCCTTAAAGGAATGGACTTCTATCATGCAGCCAAGCAATATTCTGATGACAAATCAGCTATAAATAATGGAGGAAGTTTGGGTTATTTTACTGTTTTTATGATGGTTTATCCTTTCGAGAATGCGGCATATAATACAGAAATAGGGAAAATATCTAAGCCAGTTAGAACAAAGTATGGTTATCATCTGATAAAAGTGAATGATAAAAGGAAGGCAATTGGAGAGGTGAAGGTAGCCCACATCATGTTTAAATTAGCAAAAGATGCTTCAGAGGAAGCGATTAATATTAGTAAAACTAAGATTGAGGAGATTGCCATAAAACTAAAAAATGGAGAGGATTTTAGCGACTTAGCTAAACAGTTTTCAGAGGATAGAGCCACAGCTGTAAAGGGAGGGAGTATCCCTTGGTTTGGCGTAGGAAAGATGGTAAAGGAATTTGAGAATGCCGCCTTTTTATTACAAACCATTGATGAGACTAGTACTGTTTTTAAAACTCCTTTCGGTTGGCATGTAGTCAAGCTTTTAGAAAAAAAACCTATTCCTGCTTTTGAGGATGTAAAAGATAATTTAGAAAAGAAAGTCAATCAAGATTCCAGAAATGCTTTGCGAGATAAGGCACTAATTAGCAAAATTAAAAAAGAGTATAATTTTAAGCAATACAGCAGCAGATTAAACGAAATTTCAAAATACATTGATGAGAGTTTGTCTAAAGGAAAATGGGCTTCCGAAAAAACAAATTTACTCAAAAGAAACCTGTTTGTTTTAGATGCAAATTATTATACCCAAGCTGATTTTATTGCATTTATTCTGGCAAATCAAATGCAGGTAAAAGATAATTATCAAACTTATTTTAATGATTTGTATAAGGCCTTTGTAAGTGAGAGTTGTCTGAGTTATGAAAACAGCAGATTAGAGGAAAAGTATCCTGAATTTAAGTCATTATTACAAGAATATACGGATGGTATTCTTCTTTTTGATTTAATGGATGATAAAGTTTGGACAAAAGCTATAAAGGATACTTTAGGATTACAAACATTCTTTAACAACAATAAAGAAAATTATATGTGGGGCGAAAGGGTGGAAGCAAAAATATATACTTGTATTGATGAAACAGTTGCCAAAAAAACTTTAAGACAAATTAAAAAACGACACAGAATGCTGTATTTGACTGATGAAGATGTGCTAAAAAAGGTAAATTATAGCTCGCCATTAAACCTTCAGATTCTAGGAAAAAAATATTCTCAACAGGAGAATGATTATGTAAATGAAGCTGGTAGGAATATTGGTATAAGTAAAAATATTAAAGGCAAAGATGGTTCTATAATCATTGTAGATATTTTAGCATTAATTCCTCCACAACAAAAAGAGCTTTCAGAAACAAAAGGTAAAGTTATTTCAGATTATCAGGATTTCTTGGAAAAGCAATGGTTAGATGAGTTAAAAGAAAAGTATCAGGTAAGGGCTAATGCTCAGGTTCTCCATTCTTTAATTCGATAAGCAAGTGGTTTTGAAAGTGAAACACTATCTTTTCCTTTATTGTACTGCATTATTTTTTATGGCTTGCAATGGCTTGTCTTCTGATGATAAGTTGTTGGTTAGTTTGTACGATAAAGATTTGTATTTTTCTGAAATAAGCAACTCTCTTCCTGAGGATAAAACCGATAGTGCCGCATTTGTACAAAGTTATATCGATAGTTGGATAAAAAAACAGCTTTTGGTGGCGCAAGCCGAAATGAATTTGACGGATGCTCTCAAGGATGTAGAAGATAGAATTGACGATTATAGAAATTCACTACTTATTTATGCCTATCAGCAAGAATTGATAAAGCAAAATTTTGATACAGTTGTTACAAAAGCAGAAATTCAAAATTATTATGATAAGAATTTGGATGAGTTGGAATTAAAAGAAAATATATTTAAAGGAAGATATGTAAAAACGGCTTTTGACGCTCCAAAATTAGATTTGTTACGCAAATTATTTCGTTCAAACAAAGAGGAAGATAAAGAAGATTTAATAGAGTATTGCAGACAATTTGCTGCTGACTATCATTTAGATGAATCCAAATGGGTTTATTTTTCTAAGTTTGCCGACAAGTTGCCAATGGAAGTGAAGAATTCAACCTATTATTTAAGTAGTAATAAATATTACAGCTATACTGCTGATAGTAGCAAATATTTTTTATTTATTCATGGATATCAAATAAAAGGCAGCAGAAGTCCGTTAAGTTTGGTGCAAGAAAAAATTAGAGAAATAATTTTAAATAGAAATAAATTGTTGTTTTTGAAAGATTTAGAAGATAAGTTATATCAGAAAGCAATTTCAACAAATAAAATTAAAATACATCAATGAAAAAATATATCCTTATAGCACTTTTGCTTTTTAGCAGTAAAATCTACTGCCAAAAAGTGATTGATGGCGTAGAAGCAATAATTGGAAATGAAATTATTCTCACCTCTGATATTGAGACCCAATACCAACAATATTTAGCGCAAGGGTATACAAATAGGGGCGAGATAAAATGCAGGATTATTGAAGATTTATTGTATCAGAAACTGCTTTTAAACCAAGCAAAAATTGATAGCTTGGAAATATCGGAACAAGAAATTGAGAGTGAATTGGAAAAAAGAATCCGTTATTTTGTAGGACAAGTGGGAAGCAAAGAAAAATTAGAAGAGTTTTATGGAAAATCTATTATTGAAATAAAATCAGAATTTCGAGATTTAATAAACGATCAATTACTTTCACAAAGAATGCAAGGAGGTATTACTGCTGGAGTGAAAGTTACTCCTTCAGAAGTAAAAAACTATTTTAACAATTTAGCAAAAGACAGCCTTCCTACGGTTGAGGCAGAAGTTGAAATTTCCCAAATAGTTTTAAAACCAGAAATTTCAGTTGAGGAAAAAGAAAGGATAAAAAATAAATTAGAAACTTTTAAAGAGAGGATAATAAAAGGAGAAGATTTTAAGGTATTAGCTACCCTTTATTCTGACGATCCTGGTTCTGCAAAAAATGGAGGAGAATTAGGTTTTGTAGGGAGGGGCGATTTGGTTCCAGCATTTGAAGCGGCAGCTTATAAGCTAAAAGGAGATGAACTTTCTGATATTATTAAAAGTGAATTTGGTTATCATATCATTCAACTGATAGAAAGAAGGGGAGAGCAGATAAATGTGCGACATATTCTTTTAAAACCAAAAGTTTCTTCCACTCAACTTATGGAGCTAAAATCGGAAATTGAGGATATTGCAAAGCAGATTTCTGATGGAAAAATAACTTTTGAAAAAGCGGCATTGAATTTTTCGGATGATGAGAGTAAAAACAATGAGGGATTACTCATAAATCCTAATTCTGGTTCTAGTATGTTTATTATGAAAGATTTGGATCCAACTTTGTATTTTGTAATTGAAAAAATGAGTGAAAATGAAATATCGGCACCAATGATTATGCAAACAGATGATGGGAGAAAAGCGTACCGACTCATAAAACTAAGAAAAAAAACCATAGCACATACGGCTAACTTAACTGAGGATTACGATAAAATTCGGAATGTAACATTATCAGAAAAGAAACAAGAAACAATAAATGATTGGTTAGAAGAAAAAATAGAAAAAACCTATATTAAATTAGGAAATAGCTTAAAGGATTGTACTTTTGATCATAAATGGATAATTTTATAAATATGGATGAACAACTAATAAATTCGGATGTTAAAGCGATTGATGCTTTTGCAAAGGTTTTCAAAAATTTTAGAACAGAAATAGCCAAAGTAATTGTTGGGCAAGATGAGGTAGTTGACCAAGTTTTAATTTCTATTTTTAGCAAGGGGCATTGTCTTTTAGTTGGTGTTCCAGGATTGGCAAAAACTCTATTGGTGCAAACCATTGCAGATTGCTTAGGGCTAAAATTCAACAGAATCCAGTTTACACCTGATTTAATGCCTTCAGACATTGTGGGTGCTGAAATTTTGGATGAGAGTAGAAATTTCAAATTTATAAAAGGCCCTTTATTTGCCAATATTATTTTAGCAGATGAGATAAACAGAACGCCACCAAAAACCCAATCCGCACTTTTGGAAGCCATGCAGGAACGCTCTGTTACTAATGCTGGAAATAAATACGAATTAGAGAATCCGTTTTTTGTGCTGGCAACCCAAAACCCTATCGAACAAGAAGGTACATATCCTTTGCCAGAAGCCCAATTAGATCGATTTATGTTCAATGTGATTTTAGATTATCCTAATTATAATGAGGAAATCCAAATTGTTAAACAAACAACCTCTGATTATTCAGCTACTTTAAATAAAGTAATGGATGCAGAAGACATTGTATTTCATCAGAATATTCTTAGGAAAATCCCTGTGAATGACAATGTGATAGAGTATGCAGTTTCCTTAGTAGCAAAAACCCGCCCCGATACTGAGATGGCTTCAGAAAAGGTACAGCAGTATATTTCATGGGGAGCTGGCCCTAGAGCTTCTCAGTTTATGCTTTTGGGTGCAAAATGTTATGCCGCAATAAACGGTAAATACTCCCCTGATATTGAAGATGTAAAAGCAGTAGCAAAGCCAATTCTCCGACACCGAATAATAAGGAATTATAAAGCAGAAGCAGAAGGGATTACTGTGGATGATATTATCGATATCATTTTATAAAATATGATTCTTCCTATTGTAGCTTTTGGCTCTCCGATTCTCAGAGAGAAATGCAAAGAAATCTCAAAATCTTTTCCTGATTTACCGGAAATTATTGACGATATGTTCGAGACTATGTATGCGGCAAGTGGTGTTGGATTGGCTGCTCCACAAATCAATAAATCAATCCGTATGTTTATTATAGATACTGCTCCTTTTGTTGATGATGAAGAGAATGATATTCAGCCCATGAAACAAGTATTTATCAATCCTAAAATGATAAAGGAAGAAGGGCCGAAGTGGTTATTTAATGAGGGTTGTTTGAGCATTCCTGAAATTAGGGAAGATATTTCTCGCAAATCTGAAATTGAAATAGAATTTTTGGACGAAAATTTTAAAAAACTGCAGAAAAAATTTGATGGAATTACCGCTAGGGTAATTCAACATGAGTACGATCATTTGGATGGAATTCTATTTACCGATAAAATCAGCCCTTTACGTAAAAGAGTTTTGAAAGGAAAACTTTCTGACATTTCAAAAGGAAAAGTAGAGATAAGTTATAAAATGCGTTTTCCTAAGCGTTAAGCTTATTTGCTTCAAAGCGTAATAATTCTTCTAACTTTTCTCCGCTACAATGGTTTTGTAATTTTCCTTCTTTCGCAAATGAGATTTCTCCATTTTGCTCGGAAACAATAATTACAACTGCATCCGTATCTTCCGAAATTCCGGCAGCAGCCCTGTGTCGCATCCCTAAATGGGTAGGGAAATTAGTATTGTTTGTAACGGGTAAAACACATCTAGCAGCAACTATTTTATTATTTCTAATAATTACTGCTCCATCATGTAAAGGACTATTTTTGAAAAAGATACTTTTTAGTAATGGTATGGTTATATCGGATCCAATTTGCACTCCCGATTCTGAGAAAAAAGCCAAGTCATCTGTATGGGTAATAACAAGTAGTGCTCCTGTTTTACTGTTTGATAAATCCTGACAGGCTTTGCAAATAATTCCTATATTGAGTTTGTTGTCTTGTTCTCCTATATTAAATTTAAAGAATCCTTTATTTTTTATCAGCTTTGCTCTGCCAATCATAATCAAAAACTTTCTAAGTTCTTGCTGGAAAACAATTACCAAAATAATAACGCCAACTCCAATAAATTGTCCTAAAATCTCACTTAATAACTCCATATGCAAGGCATCTACCAATTTCCAAAGCAAATAGATAGAAGTTAGACCAATAAAAATATTGATTGCTACCGTTCCTCTTACCAATTTGTATAACTGATACATTAGTATGGCAACCAATACAATATCAATAATGCTAATAAAATTAAATTCTATAAAATCCAGAAAACTCATTTTTTACAACTTTTGGCGAAATTAACAATTTTAATACATTCAATGGCCTGTTTTACATCATGAACTCTCAAAATATTTGCCCCGTTTAGTAATGCCATCATGTTTATGGCTGTTGTGCCGTTCAATGCTTTTTGAGCTGTTGTATCTAGTAAATTGTAAATCATAGACTTTCGTGATACGCCAACTAATAGTGGTAAGCCGAATTTTTGAAATCTTTCTAAATTATTTAAAATCTCATAATTATGCTCCATAGTTTTTCCGAAACCAAAACCAGGGTCAATGATAATTTGCTCAATTCCTTTCGTTTTCAAGTTCTTTATTTTTTTTTCAAAAAATACCATAATATCGTTAGTTACATTATCGTATTGTGGATTTTCTTGCATATTTTCTGGCTTACCTTTCATATGCATCATAATATAGGTAACGCCAAATTCTGCTACTACTGCCCACATTTCTTTATCCTTTTCTCCTGCTGAAATATCATTAATAATATCAGCTCCATTTTTAATGCAGCTTTTTGCAATAGATGCATTATAAGTATCCACCGAAATAATAATGTCGGGGAAATGATGTTTTACATTTGTGATAGCTGTAAGTAGGCGTTCTTTTTCAAGATTAGAGTTTATGCTTTTTGAACCAGGTCTTGACGATTGTGCGCCAATATCAATGATTGATGCACCTTCCGTAAGCATTTTATCGCACCTTTCTAATATTTTATTTTTACTAATGTATTTTCCGCCATCAAAAAAAGAATCGTCAGTAATATTAAGAATCCCCATTACTTTTGGTGTTGATAAATCAAGCATTTTACCTTTTATATTAAAAGCTTTCATTTGGAAAAAATGTATTTTTGGCTTAAAAGAACAATAAAAAATTCATGAAACAGACAATTACTGAATACGAGTCAATAATAAAAAAATGTGAGGACATTTTTGCTAAAAAACTAAAAGATTATGGAACAGCATGGCGAATTCTGAGAATTAGCTCACTTACAGACCAAATTTTCATCAAAGCCCAAAGAATAAGAAGCATTGACCAAAAGGGCACACAAAAGATAAATGAAGATATAAGTAATGAATATGTTGGGATAATCAATTATTCCATTATTGGACTGATACAATTAGAACTAGGGGTGGCAGAGCATGCAGAAGAATTGTCTTTTTCCAATGCCATGGGACTTTTTAGTCAATATGCCAATCAAGCAAAACGATTAATGTCTGATAAAAACCATGATTATGATGAGGCATGGAAAGATATGCGGATAAGTTCACTTACCGACCTTATTTTACAAAAATTATTACGCGTAAAACAGATTGAAAATAATGAAGGGGAAACACTGATTTCGGAAGGGATTGATGCTAATTATTTGGATATGATAAATTATGCTGTTTTTGCTTTAATTAAAACAAAATAAGATGAGGATTTTACTTATCATTTCAAGATTTTTAGTTGGTGTTTTATTCATTATTTCTGGGCTGATAAAAGCTAATGATACAATAGGATTTTCTTACAAATTAGCAGAGTATTTTGAAGTTTTTGGAATGGAGTGGTTTGTTCCTTTTGCACTTTTAACGGCTGTAAGTATTTGTATTTTTGAAATATTGCTTGGTGTAATGCTGCTTCTTGGCAGTCGAATAAAATTAATTTCTTGGAGTTTGCTTTTGATGATAGTATTTTTCACTTTTCTTACTTTCTTTTCTGCCTATTTTAACAAAGTAACAGATTGTGGATGTTTTGGGGACGCCTTAAAACTCACGCCATGGCAATCTTTCACAAAAGATATGGTTTTGCTATTTTTCATTCTTCTCCTATTTAAAAGCCAGAATAAAATACAGTCATTATTTACCAAAAAAGCGGAAAACAAAATTAATTTATTAATCCTTCTGTTAAGTTGTTATTTCGTTTGGCATACCTATTCCCATTTACCTACCAAAGATTTTAGACCCTATGCAATTGGTGAAAATATTCCAGAGGGAATGCTAATTCCAAAAGATGCAAAGCAAGATGTTTTTGAAGATATTTGGTACTATGAACTTGATGGAGAAACTCAGCAATTTACCACCGAGCAAGAACCATGGAAAATAGAGGGGGCAAAATATGTGGATAGAAAAACAAAACTCATTGAAAAAGGATATGAGCCGCCCATTCATGATTTTTCCATCTCAAAAGATGAGGTGGATATTACCGACTCTATTTTGTCTGCAAAAAAGGCGTATTTAGTCATTGCCTATAACATTGGGAAAACAAATGCAGAAGCAAGCAAAAAACTAACTGATTTGTATTTGGCTTGCGAAAAAAAGGGGATTACTTTTGTAGCACTTTCTGCTTCATCTGATGAGCTGATTGATGTATTTCGCCATGAAAACAACATTATGTTTCCTTATCATTTTACGGATGAAACAACCCTAAAAACAATCGTTCGTTCCAATCCTGGGCTGGTAAAAATAGAAGAAGGTACAATTATAGGGAAATGGCATTTTAATGATTTTCCTTCCATAGAAAAACTCACAAACTAAATTGTGATTAAATTCATAATAAAGAAAATTACTTATAGCATTTTGGTGCTTTGGGGTGTCCTTACTTTGGTTTTCTTTTTGTTTAATGTTTTACCTGGCGACCCTGCCCGAATGATGCTTGACCAAAGAGAGGACTCTGAGCAACTTATGGCGCTAAAGCAAAAATACGGATTTGATAAATCCATTAGTGCGCAATACTTTTTGTATCTCAATGATTTATCGCCACTTTCCTTTCATAGCAAAAACAAAGATGCTTTTCATTTTATAGAATCTGGAAAATACAATTATACCACTATTTTTGAAACTAAAAAATTAGCAATTGTTGTTAAGTATCCTTATTTAAGAGAATCATTTGTAAAAAGGGGGAAATCCGTATCTTCCATAATTGCTGATACATTTCCAAACACCTTTGTTTTGGCTTTGGCTTCTATTAGTATTGCACTACTGATTGGTATTTTATTAGGGGTTTTGGCAGCAATTTATAAAAATTCTTGGATTGATAAATTGACTTTATTCCTATCTGTTTTAGGAATGTCTGTTCCTTCTTTTTTCTCGGCAATTCTTTTTGCTTGGTTTTTTGGCTTTTTGCTTGCCGATATTACGGGCCTTTCTATGACGGGCAGTTTGCATGAGGTTGATGATTACGGAAGAGGGGAGTTTATCAATTTGAAAAATTTGATTTTACCTGCCATTACTTTGGGTATTCGTCCGCTTTCAGTTATTGTGCAACTCACCAGAAACTCTCTTTTAGAAGTGTTGAAAATGGATTATGTGCGAACTGCAATTGCGAAGGGTTTGAGCAAATTTGTTGTGCTTTTCAAGCACGGATTACGCAATGCACTTAATCCTGTGGTAACGGCAGTTTCGGGTTGGTTTATATATTTTTGCATGGAACGGAATTGGAAAAGAAATAGTAGATGCGCTTAATAATTTGGATTTGCCAGTTGTAATGGGGGCTGTTTTATTTATTGCTACTATATTTGTTGTCGTTAATATAGCGGTTGATATTATTTACGGAATATTAGATCCTAGAATAAGAATAACATAAAATGAGAAAAAATATTGTCGTAGGAAATTGGAAAATGAACCTTAAAAGAGAGGAAAGTTTGGAATTAGTTTCAGCAGTTTTAAGCAAACTTCCAGAAGACAAAAATACAGAGGTTGTGTTTGCCCCCTCTTTTTTGTATTTGTATAAAATAGCAAAATTATGTAGTGATTTTGAAAGGGTAAAAGTTTCTGCACAAAATTGTAGTAAAGAGGGAAAAGGTGCTTTTACTGGGGAAATTTCATCTGAAATGATAGAGTCTTCCAATGGCGATTATGTGATAATCGGTCATTCTGAAAGAAGAGAATTTTTTAAAGAAACAAATGCTGATTTAGTACAAAAAATAAATATGGCGCTTGCTAATAATTTGAAAGTGATTTTTTGCTGTGGGGAAAGGTTAAATCAAAGAGAAGAAAGCACTCATTTTGATTGGGTAAAACAACAAATAAATGAGAGCTTGTTCCATTTATCAGTTGCTGATTTTAATAATATTGTGATTGCTTATGAACCAATTTGGGCAATCGGAACAGGTATAACTGCAACAAGCGAACAAGCACAAGAAATGCACGGATTTATTCGGACTATTATTAGCGAAAAGTTTGGGAATGAAATTGCTGAAAACACCTCTATTTTGTATGGGGGAAGTTGCAATCCAAATAATGCAAAAGACCTTTTCACGCAAAAAGATATTGATGGCGGTTTAATTGGTGGTGCATCATTAAATGCAGATGATTTTTTGGCAATCATACATTCATTTTAATGAATTATATTCAAGTGGATATTTCTCTATCAGAAAAAATCCTTTTAGTGATATTATTCCACTTACAAAAATGAGAAAATTATTACTTTTTTTAAGTTTTTTACTTTGCTTTAATAGCAGTTTTAGTCAAGATAAGAAGAAACTTACTAAATTTTCAGAGGAAACTTCTGGTTTTTTAGAGGAAATGGATGTATTTATTTCCGCCAAAAAAAACAAAGATTTATCAAGGGTTTTTTCTCAGTTTGAGGAAAATATTCAATCCGAAAAGTTTGATACAAAAAGCACAAAGAAAATAATTGCAATTGCAAATACAATGCTTGAAAAACGGCTAAGGGCAAATCCTCATTTTACCAATTTCCTAAAAGCCATCAATCAGTTTGCTTATCAGCCAACTGCAATCCCAAAATTCAATGATTGGTTAAATATAGTAGATATTCTGCTAGAAGAATCTACTACCAAAAGATTGATGCTGTATTTTATATTTACGGATGATTTTCTATCCTCTGGAATGCTAAGAAATTCTAGGGCTGTAAGTTGGTATTGCCCATCTACCGATTATACTTTTGAAGTAGAATTAGGACATCCATTTTTATCCTTTTACAAAGAATTTACTCTAAGTTGTTCAGCAAAAGGAAGCACCATTTATGTGTATAATACAAAAGGAAAGTATTGGCCAATAAATTACAAATGGGAAGGAAAAGGAGGTATGATTGATTGGCAAAAGGTGGGTTTGCATACAGATTCAGTTTATGCACAATTAGCTCACTTTAAAATCGACCTTAAAAAAGACCAGATACATGCAGATTCTGTTTTGTTTTATAATAAGTATCTCTTTAAAAGACCGATAATTGGAACGCTACAACATAAAATAGATGTTGGTGGTTACGATAAAAAAAAGGCATATCCTTACTTTAAATCTAAGGATAAAAATGTGCTGCTTAGCGAAATTTTCCCTGATGTAGATTATAAAGGTGGCTACATTCTTAAAGGGAAGGAGTTTATTGCGGATGGTGGCGATTATGCTGAGGCACGTATCATATTAAAAAGAAATGGAAAGCCCATTATTATTGCAAATGCCAATCGTTTTAGTATTGGAAACGATAGAATTTCTTCCCAATTGGCTGCTGTAAAAGTTTTTTTTGATACCGATTCTATTTACCATTCTGCATTGCAATTCAAGTATTCCGATTCCAAAAGAAAATTAGAGCTTTACAGAAAACGAAATGGCGTTTCAGAAAGTCCGCTTATTAATACCTACCATCAGATAACAATGGATTGTGAACTTTTGGAATGGAGTATTGATAAAGACATGATATTCTTTGGCTCTTTGCCTGGCTCATCTATTTCAGATGCAAATTTTGAATCTACAAATAATTATTTGGAAGCAAAATATCAGCAACTTCACGGAATGGATAAAATTCATCCTTTAATTTTAATAAGAAATTACATGAAAGATAAAGGGGAAGAGTTGTTTTTTGTGGAAGATTTTGCTAGATATGCTGGCTATACACTTTCTCAAATTCAACATTATCTTACTAATCTTTCCAATAAAGGATTTGTGTATTATGACTATGGTGAGCAGAGAATAAAAGTACTAGGAAAACTTCACAACTACTTAAAAGCAAAGTCAGGGAAAGGGGATTATGATGTGATTAGTTTCAAATCGCAAGTTCAAAGCACTTCTGGGGCAATGAAAATGCAAATTAATTCTGCCCTGAATATCAAAACCAAAGATTTGAATATTTTAGGGGTTCCTGAAATTACGCTTTCCGATTCCCAAAGAGTTTATATGTATCCAACAGGAGGTAGAATTGTAATAAAGCAAAACAGGGATTTTGTTTTCTCTGGGCAAATTTCTGCAGGAAATGGACGGTTTAACCTATTTGGAAAAGATTTCTATTTTCATTACGATAGCTTTTGGGTAGATTTAAATAAAATTGATTCTGTGCAGCTTTCTGTTCCACTAGAACCAATTAGAAGAGATATGTATGGAGATGAAATCCTTACAAAAATTAAGACGGTAATTGAGGCGGTTACTGGCGATTTGCAAATTGATCATCCTACTAATAAATCGGGATTGAGAAAAGATAGTTTTCCGGGCTATCCTATTTTTAGAAGCTATGAAGATTCTTATGTTTTTTACGATAGAAAAAGTATTTACAATGGGGTGTATGACAGGGATAGGGTTTCCTTTCATTTGCTTCCCTTTGAGATTGATAGTTTAGAAAACTTTACAGGAAAAGGATTAAGGTTTGCAGGAACTTTTAAATCGGCAGGAATATTCCCTGTTTTTGATGATACTTTGCGCTTACAAAAGGATTATTCACTCGGCTTTAAAAGAAACACTCCTAAAGATGGGTTTCCAATTTATGGTGGGAAAGGAAAATATTTTAATGAGATTCAGTTAAGTAATAAAGGAATAAAAGGAAGTGGAAAAATGGAGTATCTTACCTCAGTTTCTATTGCTGATAATATTCTGTTTTTCCCTGATTCCACGAACTTACACACTCAGCAATTTAACTTATTAGCTGTAAGAGAGGGGATTGAATTTCCAGAAGCAAATAATACCACTACTTATGTACATTATCAGCCCTATTATGATGTAATGAATATTTACAAAAAACAAAGTGAATTTAGTTTTTATAACGGACAAGTAACATTGGATGGCGATATAGAATTACGCCCAACCGGATTGACTGGAAATGGAATTATGAAATTAGATAAAGCAGAAGTAACTTCTAATTTCTTTATGTATAATACCGTATTTTTTAATGCCGACACTGCTGATTTAGTAGTGCATGCGGATGATTTGGAAGGCATTGCATTTGAGTCTAAAAATTTAAGAACTCATATCGACTTAGAAGAGAAAATAGGGATGTTCTATTCCAATGGATCAGAATCCTATGTTCGACTTCCGGAAAATCAATACATCTGTTATATCGATAAACTGAAATGGTATATGAAAGAGCAACTATTGGAGTTGGGCGAAACAAGCAAATCTTCCTTAGGAACTGAATTTGTATCTTCTCATCCATTACAGGATTCCCTCAGTTTTATTGCAAAAACAGCAAATTATAGCTTAAAAGATTATGTGATTCATGCTAGAGGAGTGGATAAAATTGAGGTGGCAGATGCCACTATTTTCCCTGATTCTGGTAAAGTTATCGTTGAGAAAAAAGCATTTATCCGAACTCTTGAGAATGCGACAGTTTTAACCAATAACCTAACAGAATACCATACCTTCAAAAAGGCGAGTATCAATATCAAGGGTAAAAACAATTATACTGGTTCTGGCGATTACACCTACAAGGACGAACTAAATAAAGAGCAAACTATTTTGTTCCAAAAAATTAGTGTTAATGACGATAAAATGACGATTGCAAGTGGTTCGGTTGAAGGGGAGAAGCCATTTAAGTTAGGTGCTAAATTTAGTTTTAAAGGAGTAGTGAATTTATCAGCAGATGATAAATACTTGACTTTTGATGGTTATTTCAAGATGGATCATCAGTGCTCTTTTATTCCAATTGAGTGGGTGCGATTCACTTCAGAAATTGCCCCAGATAATATCACGCTTGAATTGGATTCAGTAGTTGTAAATGATGATGATGAGCGATTAACCACTGGGCTAATAATGGGGGCAGATTCCTCCAATGTCTATTCTACATTTTTAAATCGTAAAAATAGAAGTATGGATATTGATTTACTTTCTGCTTCTTATTTTCTGTATTATGACAAAAATGAATCAGCATTTGTAGTTAGCGGATACGATACGCTTTCTAATATTTTTCGCCTTTACGATAAGCAGTGCAAAACAAAGGGAGATGGACTTATGGATTTAGGTATTTTTTTAGGAAGAATTAAGGTAGAAACAGCAGGTTTTGTAGAACATAATATTTTAGCGGATAAAGAGCAGATGCGTCTGTTTTTACTATTAGATTTTTTCTTTTCTGAGAAAGCTTTAAAGGTGATGGCAGAAGATATATTTCTGTCACCAGGAATTGAGAATTATGAATTTGAAAGTGAATTTTACGGAAAAACTTTAGGAAGAATTGTTGGAAAGGAAGAGGCAGAGATGTTGCTCTTGGAGTTGGAAACTAGAGCAGAATTTGTTGAATTCCCTGATGCCCTAAATCATACCATGAGCTTTACCGACTTAGAGCTGAGATGGGACGGAAAGGAAAAAGCGTATTATTCTATTGGAAGTATTGGATTAGGAAGTATGGTTGACTATCAATTAAATAGCTTTCTAAAGGATAGTTACATCAAAATTAAAAAAGGCAGAAATAATGATATTCTTACTATCTATTTAGTAACAGAATCTTACGAAAGCTATTACTTTAATTATAAATCTGGAGTGATGCGAGCACGATCATCCAATTTAGAATTTAATGAAGCCATTCAAGAAATAAAAGAAGGAAAACGAAAAGCGCCTCATAAAGGAGGTATTCCAGCATTTCGTTATCAGATAGCACCTCAGCAATCAGTTGATCGTTTTGTAAAAGAAATGGAGAAAAAGCATTAATTACTATATTGCCGAACTTTAAATGCTAACTACTGAAAACATATTATTTTTAACTTTTGCGTATCTAATTGGAGCATTTCCATCAGCTGTTTGGCTGGGGCGAACTTTTTACAATACGGATGTAAGAGAATACGGAAGTGGTAATGCTGGCGCTACTAATACTTTCAGAACTTTAGGGGCAAAAGCAGGTGTTCCTGTTTTGCTAATGGATATTTTAAAGGGATGGTTAGCTGTAAATCTTGTTTATTTTGTTACTGATAATCAGCTCTTGTCAGATGAAAAGTTTTTTGAGCTAAAATTAGTTTTTGGTATTGCAGCTGTAATAGGGCATCTGTTCCCTATTTATACGGGTTTCAGGGGTGGAAAAGGTATCGCTACTATGCTTGGCTTTATGTTAGGAATTTACTGGCAGGCGGCTTTACTTTCTGCCCTAGTTTTTGTTATTGCTTTTCTTATAAGTAAGTATGTTTCTTTAAGTTCAATTATTGCATCATTGGCATTTCCTTTTATCGTAATTGTTATATTAGGAATGAATAATACTAACTCTTCTTTAATCATATTTTCCATATTTGTCCCCATTCTCTCGTTAATAACTCACCAAAAAAATATTGAAAGGCTAATAAGACGAGAAGAAAATAAAGCTAAATTCGGTAAAAAATAAATTATGAAATATAATCCCCATCTCTCACCCAAAGGAAAAAAGCAATTAGTTGACCAGAAAAAGTTGGTTTTAATTAATGATGATTTTAATAGTTTTGATCATGTTATCGATTGCCTTGTAGCTATTTGTGAGCATGATCCAATTCAGGCAGAACAATGCGCAACTATCACCCATTATAATGGTTCTTGTATTATTAAAACTGGAAAATTTAAGGACTTGCTTTCTTTTAAAAACGATCTAAATCAATATGATTTGGATGTAGAAATCGTATAAAAATTTTATCTACTATTTTTAGTTAATTATCTTTGCGCCCTCAAAAGATGGCTCTGTAGCTTAATTGGATAGAGCACCTGACTACGGATCAGGAGGTTGGGGGTTCGACTCCCTCCAGAGTCACTTTTATTTTCTAGTAGATTGTTCCCTTGCAATGTCGCGTTTTTGGTCTTTCTCTTTTATGCTTTCTCTTTTGTCATAAATCTTTTTACCCTTAGCGAGTGCAATTTCCAATTTTGCCTTTCCTTTATCATTGATGAACAAACGAATAGGGATAACGGACATTCCTTTTTCTTTTACCTTGCCTATCATTTTACCAAGCTCCTGCCGATTCAACAGTAGTTTTCTCTCTCTTTTAGGCTCATGATTGTTGTGCCCTCCATTGCTATATTCCGCTATGTGCAAATTTCTTACAAATAGTTCGTCCTCAATAAAAACGCAATGAGCATCCGAAATATTGGCTTGGTTGTTCCGAATTGACTTTATTTCAGTACCAAGCAGCATTATTCCAGCTACATATTTATCAATAAATTGATATTCGAATGATGCTTTACGGTTTTTGATATTTACCTTGGATGACATATTGCAAAGATAGAAAAAATGTACTGATGTGCTGAAATATTAATTTGATGATAATTTATTAATTAGCATATTATCAAATCAGCAAATTAAGAATCTATCCAAGTGCGACATCCAGTACCATCATTACAATAAACCCTAGTATAAGTCCCATAGTGGCAAGATCAGTATGACCACCTCTTTGGCTTTCAGGAATTACTTCCTCCACCACAATAAAAATCATAGCACCAGCAGCAAAGGCTAGGGCATACGGTAAAATAGGCAATACTTGCATTACTATGGCTGCACCAATTACTGCAAAAACAGGTTCTACAATGGCAGAAAGTTGTCCCCATTTCCATGATTTCCATCTGCTAAGACCTTGCCTTCTAAGAGGCATAGATACCGCAAATCCTTCTGGAAAATTTTGTATTCCAATTCCTATTGCTAGTGCAATTGCCGATCCAATGGTGAAAACAGAATGACCTTCCATCCCTAAAAGTTCAGGGTTGGCAAGTGCGCCAAATGCAACTCCAACTGCCAATCCTTCCGGGATGTTGTGTAGTGCAATTGCTAATACTAAAAGTATGGTCTTTCTCCAATTAGTTTCTACTCCTTCAGCTTCTTCTCTTTTAGCGAAAATGTGTAAGTGAGGTATTATTTTATCTAATCCAAACAAAAAAACAGCCCCTAAAAAGAAGCCTACTGCTGGGGCAAACCATGATGGGGAATCAGAAAGTCCCATTTCATTTTGCATTTCTACATAAGCAATGGAAGGGGCAAGTAATGACCAGAAACTAGCGGCTATCATTACTCCACCTGTAAATCCTAGTGAAATATCTAATGCTTTACGGTTACTTGTTTTGAATAAGAAAACCAATGCGGCACCAATTGCGGTTAATCCCCAAGTGAAAAGCCCTGCATAAAGCGCCTGCATGATTGGGCTTTGCTGAATAAACCATTTGTATAATTCGTAATCCTCCATTTGTTTAGATTATTTTAATTAAAAGGTGTTTGGCTACATCACTGCTGATGTGCTGGGTTTGTTTTGCTACTTTTATACTTAAGGATTGATCAAAACGGATGGTTTCTAAAAGTTCAATTTCTGTTCCTATACTGATATTGAGTTTGGTCAGATAATCCAGAAATGTTTTTTCATCTAAGGTAACGCCCATCACTTTCCCATTGGTTCCATTGGTCAATTCATTTAATGGAATGGTGTTGCTTTTGGGAATCTTTCCATTTTTTGTTGGGATAGGCTCTCCATGAGGATCAAATTTAGGATGATTTAAAAAAGCATCCAATCTGTCAACTAATTCTTCTGATTTTATATGTTCCAATTGCTCGGCTACATCATGTACTTCTCCCCAGCCAAATGCTAATTTATTCACTAAAAAAGTTTCCCATAGTCTGTGTTTCCTGAGGATATTTGTGGCCTTACTTTCCCCTTTTTTACTTAAAATTACTCCTTTGTATTTTTCATATTTAATGAGTTTCTTGTCCTGTAACTTTTTTAACATATCCGAAACAGAGGCAGCAGAAGTGCCAATTTCATTTGCTATTGCATTCGTAGAAACTTTTCCATCAGTATTCAAACTGATGGCTAAAATGGCTTTTAAATAATTTTCTTCTGTTAAGGTAATCATGCTGCAAACATAAGAATTAAATTAGTATAAATAAAAATTTAGATACGTCTAAATATTTGTATTTTTGCATTAAAATTACTATTATGAAGCTAAGTTTAATATTTATTGTATTAATAACAGTTAATTCTTTAATATTTTCTCAATCAATCATTACCGATAGACCAGACCAAACAGAGAGTTCGTTTTCAGTAGAGGTTGGTCAGTTGCAGATTGAAAGCGGTTTGTTAATAGAATATATTGGTGAAGATAAAACAAATAGAAACATATCATTACCATCAAACCTTTTTAGGTATGGAATTTATAAAGGTGTTGAATTAAGGCTTCTTAATCAGATTAAGTTTTATCAAGGTAAGATTGGTAAGTTTTTGGTTAGTGATTTAGAATTAGGGGTAAAAGTAGAATTATTTCATAATAATTCTGTTAATTGTGCAATTTTGTCTCATCTTACTTTACCAACTGGAAGCAATGAGCTAAGCAATAAGGAAGTGCAAATGATTAATAAATTTTGTATCTCTAAAGATTTAAACGATGAGATAGGAATTGCTTGCAATATAGGGTATAATTATTTATCTAAAGATAATGAAATTTATACTTATTCTATAGTGCTTGGTAGTATAGTAAGTGAATCAGTTAGTATTTATATTGAACCTTTTGGTGAATTTATAGGTTTGGGTAATCAAACATCTTCAATTAATACAGGTCTAACCTATCTTTTGAATAATCATTTCCAACTTGATTATTCATTTGGTTTAGGATTGAATCATAAAATGAATTACGTGTCAGTTGGATTTAGTTGGAGAGTAGGGTAGAAATATTTTCAATTTACTACAATTAACATACAAATCTACAGGGTATTTTCTAAAATAATTTACATTTGTAAACAAAATAGTACTAAAATCAGCTATAAATTTATATTATTGCATTGAATTAATTAAATATAATAAAAATATTTAAAAATCAATCAGTTATATTTTTTATATCAAGTACTAGGTATAGTAATTAACCATGATTAAGTTAAAATAATTTGGTAAATTAAAATATATTTGTAGTTTTGCTATTAACATTTGTAAATAATAAAATAAATGAATAATAGACTTAAAAATTGGATGGAATCAGAGAGCTTAAAGTCCTCAGCATTGGCTGATAATATTGGGGTTAACCGTGCTACTATTTCGCACATACTTTCCGGCAGAAACAAGCCGAGTATTGATTTTTTACAGAAACTATTGCATAGTTATCCTGACTTAAATGCCAATTGGCTCATTACGGGTATTGGTTATATGCAAGAAAATCAAAAGCAACAGGAAGTAAAATTCTTTAAATCCATAGGAAAAGTAGTTGTTTTTTATGATGATAAATCTTTTGAGGAGTTAAAGGCGTAAATTTTAATCAATCTTGTATTTTTGCTTAAAAATCTTTCATGTATAAATTATTCCGTCCGATTTTATTTCTTTTCAATCCTGAATTTATACATCATATCTCCTTCAAAGCCATAAAAATTGGGGCAATAGTCCCGCTTAAAATGTGGACATGGCGCTTGCTGTTTAAAGTTAGCCATCCTAAATTAGTTAGAGAAGTTTTCGGAATAAAATTTGAAAACCCAGTTGGTTTGGCAGCAGGTTTTGATAAAGATGCAAAACTGTTTGATGAATTAGCATCCTTTGGTTTTGGATTTGTAGAGATAGGAACCGTAACCCCTTTACCTCAAGAGGGTAATCCTAAGCCTAGGCTATTCCGCTTAAAAGAAGACAATGCACTTATCAACCGAATGGGTTTTAATAATGAAGGGATTGAGGCTGTAGTTGCTAGATTAAGAAGAAAAAAGTCCAACATTATTATTGGAGGAAATATTGGAAAAAATAAAGTTACGCCAAACGAAAACGTAGTAGCCGATTATGAGATCTGTTTTGAGAAATTGTTTCCTTATGTTGATTATTTTGCAGTGAATGTAAGTTCTCCAAACACACCAGGATTAAGGGATTTACAGGAGAAAGAGCCATTAACAGCATTACTCAATAGTTTGCAAAAAATTAATAATCAGAAAGAAAAAAGAAAACCAATTTTATTAAAGATTGCCCCAGATTTAACCAATGAGCAATTGGATGATATCATAGCAATTGTGGCTGACACTAAAATTGATGGCGTAGTGGCAACTAATACAACCATTGGTAGAAAAGGACTTAAAACGAATAAAACTAAGGTGGAGGCCATTGGTAATGGGGGCTTGAGTGGTAAGCCGCTTAAAGCTAGGTCAACTGAAGTGATTAAGTACTTAGCGGATAAATCGAATAAAGCATTCCCAATTATTGGGGTAGGTGGTATCCACTCTGCTGAAGATGCGCTAGAAAAACTAGATGCAGGAGCTACTTTGGTGCAGGTATATACAGGCTTTATTTATGAGGGGTCAGCACTTATTAAAAGAATAAACAAAGCGATAATTAAAAGATGAGTTCTGCAATAAAAATAGTAGAATGTCCAAGAGATGTAATGCAAGGAATCAGTGCGTTTATTCCCACTTATACCAAAATTGCATACATCAATCAATTGTTAAAAGTAGGGTTTGATACGATTGATTTTGGTTCTTTTGTTTCGCCTAAAGCTATTCCTCAATTAAAGGATACTGCTGAAGTATTATCTAGTTTAGACTTAGAAAATACTTCTAGTAAACTATTGGCTATTATCGCAAATACAAGAGGGGCTACTGATGCTTGTCATTTTGAGGAAATCAATTACTTAGGTTTTCCGCTTTCAGTTTCTGAGCAGTTTCAACAAAGAAATACGAATAAAAGTATTGTTCAGGCGCTCACTATTGTAGAAGAAATTCAGAATTTATCAGTTAAAAACAAGAAGGAATTGGTTGTGTATCTGTCCATGGCCTTTGGGAATCCTTATAAAGAGAATTACCATCCTGATGTAGTAGCGGAACTAACGGAAAAACTGCACCATTTAGAAGTGAATATAGTTGCTTTATCGGATACTATTGGAGTTTCAAACCCTGCAAATATTGCGCCACTTTTCAGTACTTTAATAAAAGAATACCCAACAATAGAATTTGGAGCTCATTTCCATACTACCCCTGATACTTGGGAGGAAAAAGTAAATGCTGCCTATCAAAATGGGTGCAGAAGATTTGATGCAGCTTTAAAAGGATACGGGGGCTGCCCAATGGCTGAAGATAAACTTACAGGAAATATGCCAACCGAAAAACTAATTACTTATTTTACTGAGGATTTAGGATTGAATAGGGTAGCGCTGGAGAAGAGTTTGGAAATATCTAATTCTGTTTTCTAAAAACTTACAACTAACAATAGCCAACTACAAACTATTTTTATCTTTGCCCTAAGTTTAGTACATCATTATGGTGTAAAAGGGAATGGGGCGTGAATCCTCAACTTTACCAGAAGCTGTAAAGTCCGTAAATTTTTGGGAACTACATGTGCCACTGTTTAATAAATGGGAAGGCCAACTCCAAAAGGACCAAGTCAGAAGACCTGCTGAATGAAACAAAACTGAATCGTTTCTGGATAAAACGGTAGGGGGAATGAAACATTTTTTAGTATACATATTACTCTTTTTTGGGCTATCGGTAAACCTGCTGGCGCAAACTACTTTGGATACCATTCATCTTCCAGAAGTATTGCTATCCGAGAGCAAAATAGAAATACACGCAATCGGTGGTAAAACAGAAACTATTTTCCCTCTTTTATTAGGAGAGGGAAAAACACAAACCCTTGCGGATTTCCTAAATAAAAACGGCAGCATTTTTATAAAACAATATGGGGCTTTGGCTACTCCTTCTTTTAGAGGAACGGCTGCTGCACATACGCTTTTCTTGTGGAATGGTATTCCGCTTAATTCTCTTTCTTCCGGCATGATTGATATAGGCCTATTGCCTGCAAATTCCTTTGACCAATTGCAAGTTGCTTATGGTGGCAGTTCCTCCATTTTTGGGAGTGGTGCTGTTGGTGGGAGTATTCATCTTAATAATATCGTTTCTTTCCAAAATAAAAATGAAATAAGACTTGGATTGGAGAAGGGTTCTTTTGGTTTAGCATCCAAGCATTTGGAATTGAAACATGCTAATAATCGCAACTTTCTGAAATTAACTTACAACAATATTCAGGACAACAATAGTTTTTCCTTTGTCAATACTACAAAAATGGATAATCCTATTGAGCAGAATAAACACGCTAGGGTAAAATCAGAAAATTTGCAAGCTATTTTCGCTTATAAATACAATACAAAAAACAGGGTAGAGATGCATTTTTGGAAAGTACAAACAGAAAGGGAAATTCCATCCAATATGACAGTAGCAAATGCTACTGTCATGCAGTATGATGATGCCAATCGTTTTTTACTAAAATCTTCTCATATTATTGATTCAGGAACATTAAAATTAAAGCAAGCCCTGATGGAGGAAGATTTTAATTATGTGGATGAACCCAAAAATATAGACAGTAAAATATTGGCAAAAAGCTATATTTCCAATGCTGATTTCAGCTACTGTTCAAAATACTTTACTGTTAATATTGGGGCGGCATTCACTCACAACAAAATAGAGAGTAATAATTATCAGAACGGTAAAAGAGAGGAAAACGAAAAGGCAGTTTATGCTTCTTTGCAAACAAACTTTCAAGGGTTTTCTTCTACTATTTCCATAAGGCAACAAATACACAGCACTTATAAAATACCAATCATTCCATCATTGGGGATCGATCAAAAACTTACTGATTTTCTTTCTATTCGCGCCAAAACAAATAAGAATTTCCGTTCCCCTACTTTTAATGAAAGGTTCTGGGCAGGGTTTGGTAATGCTGATTTACTTGCAGAAAATGGATGGAGCCATGAGGCTGGTTTTGATGTCAAACTAAAAGGATTAGCAATAAGCGCCACTGCTTTTTCCCTAAAAGTGCAAGATTGGATTAAATGGACACCCAATGAAATGGGGCAGTGGCATCCTGAAAATATAAAGCAGGTATGGAGTAGGGGCATTGAGGGAAATTTAAAATACAAGATGCAACTAAACAGTGCTGAGCTGCTGCTTGTAGGAAATTATCAATACAACCAATCGACCAATGAAAAAGGAATAAGTACATTGGACAACTCTATCGGCAAGCAATTGATTTACTCTCCTTTTCATAAAGGAAACCTTACTTTTATACTGAAAGAAAACAATTTTCAATTGAGTATCAATCAATCTTACAATGGCTCAGTTTTCACTACTTCTGATAATAAGGATAGTTTAGATGCTTATCTACTTTGTGATGTAGCACTCTTGTACCAATTTGAGGAATTGCTATTTAGCTTTCAGCTAACAATTAAAAATATCAACAACAAAACCTATCAGCCCTATAAAAATTATCCGGCTGCTGGTAGGGAATTAGTAGCAACTTTAAATTATATTATTAACCAAAAACAATGAACACAAATTTAAAAATAATAGGAATGATTGTATTAGCAATCAGTACTTTGGAATCTTGTAAAAAAGATACACCAACACCATCTGTTACAGAGGGTAATTATGAGCAAGGTTACTTTGTAAGCAATGAAGGAGGGTTTGGAAGTGGGAATGGCTCCATTTCTTTTATTAGTGGTGATAACACAGTAGAAAATAATGTGTTTGCATCCGTAAATTCTTTCCTTTTAGGAGATGTGGTGCAATCCATGAATGTCATTAATGATAAGGCCTATATTGTAGTGAATAACTCCTATAAAATTGAAGTGGCGAATATCAATTCTATGACACATGTTGCAAGCATAGAAGGAGGATATTTTCAATCTCCAAGATATATTTTACAAGTAGATGAACATAAAGCTTATGTATCAGATTGGGGAGGTGGTTTTGGAGGTTCTATTGTTATCATTGATTTAGAAAGCAATATTCAAACAGGTCTTATTTATAATGGCAGTAGCCCTGAGGGTTTAGTAAAGGCGGGCGATAAAGTTTTTACAGCTGATGGCGGTTATGGTTGGTCTAGTTCTTCTCCAAGAGTTTCAGTAATCAATACCATTACAGATGAAATAGAAAGCACCATTGATGTGGGAGATGTTCCAAGGTCTATTCAAGTAGATGTAAATGGTGATGTTTGGGTGCTTTGTGAAGGGGCTACAAATTACGATTCAACTTGGTCGTATATTGAAAGCCATACGGCAGGGCAGTTAATCAGAATTAATGGGGTTACTGCTCAAATTGAAGAAACATTTATTTTTGCAGATTCTACCCAGCATCCAAGCAATTTAGTGATTAATAATGCAGGAACAACTTTGTATTTTAGTAACGGAGGTTGGATAAAAGCCGTTTATGCTTTTGATATTGCTGCTACAGAATTACCAACTACTGCATTGATTAGCAAGAGTTTCTATAGTTTAGGATGTAATGGTGGCTATATTTACGGAACAGATGCTGTGGATTACATGCAAAATGGTTGGTCCTACCGATACACTACAAGTGGAATTATTGTAGATTCAGCTCAAGTTGGTATTATTCCAGGAGGATATTGCTTTAACTAATCTTGAATAAATAAGATTTAGATTTAAAGAGGGAGGCATTAGCTTCCCTTTTTTTATATTTGCTAAAATTTATTTTTATGAAACTATTAAAATATTTCCTTATTTTATCTTTAGTAATATCCTCTTGTAAGAAAGAAGAAAAAAGCGATCCAACAATTAATCTTCCAAAAGATTATGGAGCTGGAATGTATATCCTCACTGATCAAGGTGTTTCTTTTTACAATTATTTAGCAGTTGATACGCTCAGAATTGTAACAGAAAATATCTATAAAAAAGTAAATAATACGGATATTATTCAGCCAAAAAGTTTGCATATAAGTGGAAAACAGGTCTATATTATTGGTGATAAACTCTACATTGCCAATATGGAAACTTTCGGTAGTGAGGGAACTGTAAGTGGATTCTCTGATCCAGTAAGTTGTAAAAAAATAGATAAAAATAGATTATATGTGGTGGATAAAGGTGCTTCTTCTGTTAAAATAGTGGATCTATCCAAATTAGAAGTTTTAGGGCATATTGAAACAGGAGACACTTCAAGGCCAGCAAATATTGTAGGGAGTTGGTTTAGGGCTTTTGTATTAAATGGAGGAGGGGATGCTTTTTCAGATAGAGATAGCTCAATTGTTGCTATTGATTATTTTCAATCTGGGGTAGCAATCAATGATTTTTCTGCAAAGTTAGATGTTGGTTATAATCCTAATTCTGCTGTTTTTAGTGCTAATCATTTATGGGTACTTTGTAAAGGGGTTTATAATTCACAAGATCCATCCCAAAATAGACAGTCGACCATGTATAAAATTGCGCCTTGGAGTAATGTAATTGATGATGATAAAAATTTAACAAGCATTTATAATGCTGATAATTTAGCTATAAATGAATCTAAAACAAGAATGTTTTTCTCTTCAACAGATGGAATTTATATTACGGATTTAACCATTTACCCTATTTTACATATTCCCGGTATTGATGCGAGTTTTATAACAATTAATACTGAGTCAATTAATGATAGTACTAAGGTGGATTATTTGTATGCCAATGATGCAAATCAAAGTGGATTCGTTTTAAAATATGAAGCTTGGACAGGAAGTTTTGTAGGGTCAATTCAAGTAAATGGTAATGCCTTAGATGTTGTGTTTTACTAATCTTCTCAGATAGTTTTTACATACTTGATACTTAATTCATGGTTTTTCTTAAAAGTATCCACAATATCATTTGCTTTACTTTTTGGAGCTGCAAATATAAGTTTACAATCTATTTGGAAGTCAGTATTTACAACTTCTAAATCATATTCTTTCACCAATCGCATTACATCATTCATTTGTGGATATTTGAAACTCACCTCATAATGTTCTTTTATTTTTTTTGAAAGGATAGTAGCATTAGCTATTGCAGCTGCAGCTGCTGTTTTGTAGGATCGTATTAATCCTGGAACACCTAGTTTTACTCCTCCAAAATAACGAACTACTACTATGAGTATATTGGTTAAGTTGTTGGATAGTATTTGTCCTAAAATGGGTTTTCCTGCAGTAGAGGAGGGCTCTCCATCATCATTGGCTCTTTGTGCTGATTTGTCAGGGTTAAGAATGTAGGCATAACAATGATGACGAGCAGAATGTTCTAATTTCCTTACTTCTTAACAGGATAGGAGTAAGCGATAAATTTACTTCCCTTCTCTTTGTAAATTCCTGTGGTATGGGATTTTATCTCTTTGTAAGTATCGTTAAACATTAATAAGTAAAAATGTAAATTGCACAGATAGATAGAATAATTCCAATCCAATTATTTCTAGTTAAATTTTCTTTAAATAAAAATAATCCAATTACTGAGGAACTAACAACAACCCCCATACTTACTAATGGAAATACTATTGAACTTGTAAGTTTAGGATCTCCAAGTGCTTTCAGAAAAAATACTAAAGAAAAGAAATTAGGGACTCCAAAAACGATTCCCCAAAACAGACTCCTTATCTGAAGTGGATTTTTGCTTCTAACAGATTTAGCCGATAATATTAGTATTCCACTAATACTTGCCATAAAAAACAATACCATAAAGAATAAATACCCTCCTTCATCAGGAAATTGTTGCGCGAAATCATTAAATATAGAATCAGAAATTCCCTGTCCAACAAATACCAATATAATTAACCATAAATATTTTTTATCAAAACTTAGTTTACCTCCTCTTGTTGAGGATAAATAAATACC